>Ga0310810_10001932_pt1 | contig 22008 bp, 22 predicted proteins | sample NCmetagenome_FD_207641 | JGI IMG/M metagenome (GOLD analysis project Ga0310810, IMG submission 207641) | Soil microbial communities from experimental microcosm in Duke University, North Carolina, United States - NC | ecosystem: Engineered > Artificial ecosystem > Soil microcosm > Unclassified ... | reverse complement strand
CACCCTGACCCGCGACAGCGACTTCCTCCTGGTCCTGCTCGATCTCACGCTGCCGGGCAAGAGCGGGCGCGACGTGTTCGAATGGATGCGCCGGCGCGACGACCTCGCCGAGGTGCCGGTCGTGGTCTTGACCGCGTCCGAGGATCCCGAGACCGAAGCGGAGCTCATGGAAATCGGGGTCGACGACTACATCCGCAAGCCCATCGAGCCGCGCCGCTTCATCGCGCGCGTGCGCGCCACGCTACGCCGCGCCGCGGCGTAATCCGCCGCTACAGCACGCGCTCGCAGATCCACAGCGATTCGTGCCCGTCGGGCGCGCGAATCACCTGATCCGGATGGTCGAGCCCGAGTTCGTGCGGCCGCACGATGAACCACACGTGGTCGTCGCGCCCGTTCGCCTCCAGCGCCTCGACGGCCGGCTTGGCCCAGTCCGCATACAGGAAGTGCATCTTCCCGTACTGCACGCCGACGTCCCACTCGCCGGCGCTGCGGATGTCGCGCGGCTCGCGGAACCAACGCCGCGGATCCCAGTCGAGCGCGACCAGCGTCACGGCGAACGGCTCGTTGAGCTCCCGGGTCGTCACGAACACGGCGTCGAGCCGGTCGAGTCGCGGCCGCAGCCGGCGGCACGCCTCCATCAGGTCGACGTGATACTCGGAGTAGATTTCCGGGCGCCGGTTGTACTCGCCGAAGTAGCGCACGAGAAAGCGCGTCTCGAAGAACAGCGCGCCGAGCACGAGCAGCCCGGCCGCTCCGAGCGCCGGGGGCCGCCCGCGCCGCGCGAGCGCCTGGACGAGCGCCACCGCGCCGAACGCCGCGAGCAGCGCGAGCGTGGGCAGGCCCGGGGCGCTGCGCAGCGCATGCACGCTGATGTAGCGGCTGACCACGTCGCCGAGCGGGTACACGACGAGCAGCGCCAGCAGGACGCGCGCGGCGCGACTGCGCCTCACGCGCGCGAACGCGAAACCGAGCCCGGCCAGCATGCATGGCAGCAGGTGCCAGCCCCACTCGCCCTGGCCGATCGGCTTCACGATGTCGAAGCGATCGCCGGTCACGAACAGGAAGTCGGGCAGGAAGTGCTCGAACCAGCGCCCGGCCACGAGCCCGACGATACGCGGCAGCGGGTCGCCGGGATCCCACAGGCGCGTCATCTGCCAGCGCTGCGCGATCGCCGGATCGACGACGTGCATCCAGGCCAGCGGGCCGAACGTGACCGCGAAGCCGAGCGCGAGCAGCAGGATCGCCCAGAGGCCGCGCCGATCGCGCAGCGTGTCGCGCCACGCGCGCGGGTCGCAGGCCACGAGCGCCACGAAGAAGCCGGGGAAGTACAGGCGCATCGGGTGGAAGCCGTAGCACGAGAGCCCGGCGACGAGACCGGCGGCGAGCGCCGGCAACGCCCGTGGCGGGCGGGCCGCCCCGTCGTCGAGCGGAAGTCGCGCGGCCAGCAGCAGCGCCAGAGGCGCCAGCGCGTAGAGCGGACACTGGCTCGCGCCGACGCCGAAACGGCTCACGAACAGGTGCCACGGATTCGTCGCCAGGATCGCGGCGGCCACGACGCCGGTCCAGCGCCCGAACAACCGCGCGCCCACGTAGAACACGAGCGGGATGCACGCGATTCCGGCGAGCGCGCCGGGCAGGCGCGTCGTCCACACGCTCAGCCCGAAGACCCACTGAAACGGCAGGAGCGTGTAGAAGAACAGCATCGACGGATTGTCGCCGATCCCGTGCGAGTAGAAGATCGGCCACGCCTGCCCGACGAGGTCGCGGCCGGTCTTCAGCAGGCACCACGCGGTCCACGCGCTGAGCGCCTCGTCCTGATTGAGCCCGGGCGGCGAGAGATCGAGCCGCGCCAGGCGCAGCGCCGCAGCCAGCAGGGTGAGCGCGACGACGATCGCCCGGGCCCGGCCCTCGGCGAGGTCGACGACGTTCGCCCCGCCCACGGCGCGCCCCGCTCCGCTGAGCGCGGGGGCGCGCGAACTCCGCTTCGTGGCGCTCACGTGCCGCCGAGCCCCGCGGCTGTCCCGCGCGCCCGAGCCCCGCGTTCGCTCAACGCAGGGTGGCCTGCAGCGTGATCGGCGTCGCGGCGAGCGCCTTCGAGATCGGGCAGCCGCTCTTCGCGCCGTCGGCGAGCTTGGCGAACGCCGCCGCGTCGAGGCCCGGCACTTCCGCGTCGCACACCAGCTCGATCTTCGTGACGCCGAAGCCCTCGCCCACCTTCTCGATGGAGACCTTGGCGACGGTGTGCACGCGCGTCGGCTTGTGCCCGGCCGCCGTGATCGCGCCCGCCAGCGCCATCGAGAAGCACCCGGCGTGCGCCGCGCCCAGCAATTCCTCGGGATTCGTACCCGCACCGTCTTCGAAGCGCGACGCGAACGAATACGAACCTTCGTACCCGCCCTTGCCCAGCTTCATGCGGCCCGCGCCTTCTCTCAGCGTGCCCTTCCACTCGGCTTCCGACTGACGCACCGGCATTCCGTCCTCCTGCTCGGTTCCGCGCTCGAAACGGGTGGCGGTCGCTCCGCCGCCCCTGGTCCAGCGCTCGAGTGACACTCCCAGAACCCTAGCGGCCCGCCACGACGAACGCGAGCCAGGCCTGCTGCGTCTCGAACCGCGTGCGCCGCCGGTACACGCCGTTCGGCTCATGGCGCGCGTCGTCCCAACCCTCGACGTGCACCTCGACGTCGCGGAATCCGGCCTCGCCCATCAGCTCCTGGATCTCGGGCAGCGTCCACATCCGCCAGTCGTAGCGAAACGCGCGGCGCAGCCACGTGCCGTCGGCGAGCCGGAAGTGGATGTCGCAGCGCAACCGGTGGTCCACGGGATTGAAGCTCACCTGATCCCACACGTACGTGAAGCCGGGCAGGCGCCCGCCGTCGGCGGCCTGCGACGCCGCGATGCGCCGCCGCTCGACGAGCGGCCCCATCGCGTCCGTGCCGCCGAACGCGTTCACGCACAGCACGCCGCCCGGGCGGAGTGCGCGCCGCGCCGCGCGGAAGTAGCCGCGCAGCGTGTCTCTGGTATGGAACACCCAGTACGAGAAGTTCATCGCGCACACGACGTCGACCGGCGCGGCGCGCACGCGGCGCACGTCCGCGCGCGCCAGCCGCACGCGGCGCGCGGCCGCGCCCATGTGCGTGAAATGATGGCGGCGGCACCAGGCCAGCGTGCGCGGGTCCAGGTCGACACCCGTGGCGCGGCGCTCGGCGCCGCGCGCCACCCACGCGCACGCGATGCTCGCGGTGCCGCAGAAGTCCTCGCGGAGCGTGAGTGGAAGGCGCCCGTTGCGCGCGCGGAAGACGCGCTCGAAGAAGTCGATGTCGAACTCGGCGCCCTGCACCGAGGCTTCGTAGAGCGCCAGGGGATCGCGAGCGAGGCGGCTGCGCATCATGACGCGAGCGCGGCGCCGGGCGCAGGGAGCGGAATCACGCGTACGTGGGGGGCGAACGGCAAACCGGGACTCCGAACGGTGGATCGGCGGTGGCGTGAGCGAGGAAGCGCCACAACCTAGCCGATGCCCGTGACCGGCGACAAGACGCCGGCGCATGCGGCGCCGGCCGCGCGCGCGAGCACACGCCCGTGTGGGGGCGGCTCGCCCCGACCTCGCACCCCATGGCTCGAACCGCCCGAAGAATTGCTCCCTCGGGCGGCGCTTTCCTGCGCCCCTCACGCAGGATCGAGCCAATCTTTCGGGCCGTGCGTTGCCGCGTCGAACCGACCCTCATGTCGAAGTCTCGGCGGCATGGCCGACGGCTTGAGGGGCGCCGTCGCGGGCGATTGGCAACGTCGGCCGGGCCGCTCGGGGCCGGGCTTTCCCGCGTTCGGCGCGCGAGGTGGCCGCTTCGCGAGCCACTCTGCTACGGTGGGCGCATGCGCGCCCCACTTTGGCTCCTCGTCGTGAGCGGATGCACGGCGTTCGCGCCGTCCGTCCCCGGGACCTCGGCGGCCGCGGCGGCTCCTGCCGTGCCCGCCGCGCCGCACCCGATGGTCATGCGTTTCATCGAGGACGACTACCCCGCGGCCCTCCGCCAGGCGCGCGCCGAGAAGAAGCCCATCTTCATCGAGGCCTGGGCGCCCTGGTGACACACGTGCCGCTCGATGAGGGCCTTCGTCTTCACGGACAAGGCGCTCAGCGGGCAAGCCGGGCGGTTCGTCTGGCTGGCGTGGAACACCGAAAGGTCTGAGAACGCGGGGCTGAACCGGCCGTTCCCGGTCGACGCGTTGCCCACGTTCTTCGTGGTCGATCCTGCGAGCGAGAAGGTCGTGTTGCGCTGGGTGGGCGGCGCCACGGTGGCGCAGATGACGAAACTGCTCGACGACGGACGCGCCGCGGTCGCCGCGGCTTCGAGTCCGGCCCGTGCGCTCGCCGGGCCCGGCGGGAACGCGGACCGTGCGTTTGCGGCGGCCGAGGCGGAGTACGGGCGGAATGATTACGCGGCGGCGGCCAAAGGCTATGGCGACGCGCTCGCCGCGGCCCCTCCCGGCTGGAAGCACGACGCGCGCGCCGTCGAGTCGCGCCTCTACGCGCTGACCCGGCTCGAGGACAACGCCGCGGCCGCGACCCTGGCCCGCGCCGCGTTCCCGCGCCTCCGCCACACGCCGTCCGCCGCGAACGTGGCCGCGACCGGACTCGACGCCGCGCTCGCGCTGCCCGCGGACCAGCCGGGCCGCGCCGAACTCGTCACGACGCTCGAGGCCGCGGCGCGCAGCGTGCTGGCCGACCGCGCGCTCGCCGTCGCCGCGGACGATCGCTCGGCGGTGTTCGGCAGCCTCATCGACGCGCGCGACGACGCGCACGATTCCACCGGCTCGCGCCGCGTCACCGAAGCATGGTCCGCGTTCCTCGACAGCGTCGCCGCGAAGGCGCCGACCGCGGACGCGCGTGCGGTGTTCGATTCGCACCGCCTGAGCGCGTACCTCGCGCTCGGCCAGCCGGAGCGCGCCGTGCCCATGCTGGAAGCGTCGGAGAAGGCCATGCCAGACGACTACAACCCGCCGGCTCGGCTGGCCACGGCGTACAAGGCGATGAAGCGCTGGGACGATGCCGCCGCCGCGTCCGATCGGGCGCTCGCCAAGGCGTACGGCCCGCGCCGACTGCTCGTGCTGCGTACGCGCGCCGACATCGAACTGGGCCGCGCCGACACCACGGCCGCGCGCCGCGTGCTCACCGAAGCGCTCACCACCGCGAAGGGCTTCCCCGAAGGACAGCACTCCGAGCGCAGCATCGCTGCGATCCAGAAGTCGCTCGACGCGCTGGGGCGCTGACGGCGCGCGGGCGGGGCACGACGGGGCGCCGATGGCGCACGGCGGGGCGGACGCGAAAAGACGGGCAGGGGCCCGTCGCCCCCCGGCCCCACCCCACCCCACCTTCGCTCCAGCCCTACCCGACTTTTCGCGTCCGCCCCGCCGCGCGCGCGCAGTGCCCGAGCGCGTCGCCGTACGAGGTCGCGCTCGTTACGCCTCGTCGCGGTGCACGGTCTCGGGCGAGAACGCTGGCAGGCATACGGCGACGTATTCGGCGCCGTCGTCGCCGGGCGTGCTGTAGCGCACCCATTCGCCGGCGCGGGTCATGACGGCTTCGCCCTCGCGCACGTCGATCGCGCCGTCCCGGTGTTCGACGCGCAGCAGGCCGCGCAGCACGACGGTGACCTCGTCGAACTCGGGCGTCTGACCGGGCTCCAGCCAGCCGGGCGGGCTCGTCATGCGCGCGACGCTCAGCGCGCTCGTGCCCGAGTTCACGCGGCCGACGAACTCCTCGATGCGCTTCGGCTTGTTGCCGGCGCTCTCGATGCGCGTCGGCCGCGGCAGGTGGACGGGCACGCGCTACGCCCTAGGAGCGCAGGTGCAGGAGTCCGATCGCGACCAGGATCGGGATGATGACGGCGACGATGGCTTCGCCGGCGATGAAGCCCGAGGCCAGCGGCGTCACGTGCTTGTCGTAGTTCTTGGGCGTGATCATGCGCCACAGCTCGGCCAGCACGCCGCCCACGAACATGGTCACGATCGCGCTGCCCGGGACCAGCATGCCGATGCCGATGCCGGTCGGCGACGGCACCCACGCGCGCCCGCGCGTGCTCTCCAGAATCGCGAGCACGATGCCGATCAAGGATCCCACGAGGAACGCGTCGGCCGCGTGCGGCGGCAGCGCCGAGAAGCCGTGCGACATGATCGTGGCGAAACCGGCGATGCGCTGCGAGATCGGCGACTGGAGCCCGTTGTCGCCGCCCACGCCGTACGTCCGGCTGAGCAGCGGATACACGAGCGACACGGTGGCGGCGCCGACCGGCACCGCGATCAGCTGCGAGTACGTGAGGTAGCGCGGCGTGCTGCCGATCATGTGACCGGTCTTGTAGTCCTGCATCAGCCCTTCCGACTGGGTCGCGATCGAGCCGGTGATGCCGGTCGACGCGATGTTCGTGAGCACGTTGCCCGGGGCGAGCGCGCCGAAGATGCCCTGCATCAGGTTGATGAGCGTGCTGATCGGGCCCCAGTTCGTCTCGCCCAGCATGCGGATGCCGACGAGCATGAGCGGCAGCGAGAGCAGGATGGCGACGCTCGTCAGCCAGATCGGCATGCCCAGCACCCAGGACTGCACGGCGATCAGCGCGATCGCGCTCAGCGCCGAGCCCCACGCCACCCACGCCAGCGGGAAATCGCGGCCGTCGATCGCGCCGGTCTTGAAGTTGGAGAACGTTCGCACCAGCGAGCGCCAGCGGATGACCATGGTCGTGAGCCCGCCGGCGATGAGGATGCCGACGGCCGGCCACATCACCCACAGCAGCATTTCGCGGCGCACCATGTGCGGCACGAGGCCCTTGGCCAGCAGAATGGGCGGCATCACGACCCAGCCGGCGATCGTGCCGATCAGCATGCTGGTGTTGATGCGCATGCCGACGAGCATCCCCGAGCCGATGTTCAGCAGGCTCCAACTCAAGCCGACGTTCATGATCGCACCGGTCGCGCCGAGCGCGAGCTTCTCGGGGATGCGGTACCACACGTCGCCCAGGAGCTGGGTGTCGGCGCGCAGCACCATGGTGACGCCCGACAGCACGCCGCCGATCCCGAGCGAGCGCGCCGCGTCCTTGGCCTCGGAGCCCTTCGAGTCGAGCACGATCAACGTCTCGGCCGCGGCCACGCCGTCCGCGAACGTGAGCTTCTCGTCCACGACGTAGTGCTGGCGCAGCGGCACCGACAGCAGCACGCCGAGGAATCCGGCGGCGGTCAACCACAGGAACGACTGGAGCGGCCCCAGCTGGAACGTGAAGTGCGCCGCCGGATCCTGCCGCAGCAGATCGAACGCGGCCATGATGACGCACAGGAACGCGGTCTGGCCCGCGGACGTGCCCGCGGTCTGGACGATGTTGTTCTCCCAACGGTTGTAGTCCTTGAACGCGATGCCGAGCGCCAGGTAGCCGAAGAACGCGGAGACGACCGAGATGTTCGGGCCGAATCCCAGCTTGAGCACGATGTACGGATACGACGCCCCGATGACGGCGGCGACGAGCACCGCGACGATCACCGAGCGCGGCGTGAATTCGCGGATATGGGCTGGCTTGAGCGGCGCGGCGTGTGCGTCCGGGGCGGGTGCGGCCTGCATGGGATTCGCCATGGCGGCGGAGACTAGCAGCCGGGACGGTCGCGGCGCAGCGGGGAATTCACGCGCGGCTCCCGGCGGCGACGCGCGGGCGGGGGGCCCCGCCGGCCCCACCCCCACCCCCCCGGGCGCCCGCAGCCTTCGCGGTACGAGTGATAGCGCTGGGGATCCTTGCGATAGAAGTCCTGGTGATACTCCTCGGCCGGATAGAACGTGCTGGCCGGCACGATCAGCGTGACGATCGGCTTCTTCAGCCGGCCCGACGCGGCGATCTTCTTCTCGGTCTCGAGCGCGAGCCGGTGCTGCTCCTCGCCGTGATAGAAGATGACCGAGCGGTATTCCGAGCCGCGGTCGCAGAACTGCCCGTCGGCCTGCGTCGGATCGACGTTGTGCCAGAAGATGTCGAGCAGCTTCGCGTACGTGGTCTGCTTCGGGTCGTACACGATGTCGATCGACTCGAAGTGCCCGGTCATTCCGGTGCCGACCTGCTCGTATGTCGGGTGGTCGACGTGGCCGCCGGTGTAGCCCGACGTCACGGATTTCACGCCCGGGCGCTGCTCGAACGTCGTCTCGCCGCACCAGAAGCAGCCGAGAGCGAACGTGGCGTGAGCGAGCGTGGCGTCCGTGCGATCGGCATCGGGAGCGGCCGGCTGAGCGCGCTGGCCGGCCTTGATCGAACGCAGCGTCGCGGTCTTGGGGTGCGCGTCGGCGGTGGCGCCGGCCGGCGCGGACGCGACGAGCAGCGAGAAGGTGGCAAAGAGCGGAAGGACGAACGGGCGCAGCGTCATGATCTCTGATCTCCGGTGAAGGGCGGGGAGCGCATCGGCCCCGTTCCAGGGAAGCACCTGCGTAGCCTAACCCAACGTACGCACGACGCGCCCCGGGGTGACCGGAGGGCGTCGAGCGGGGCCCGTGTCGGCCGGCGCCGTCGCGACGCCGGCACGGAGCCGGCCGCTAGCGCAGTTCGACCTCGCCGCGCGGCGTCGCGAGCTTCGCGATCAAGGCGGGCGCCGGGCCCTTGCCCACGACGAGATCGAGGTCGAGCGCGTCCAGCGCCAAACGCACGCGCTCGGGCTCGGGATGCTCGGCGCTGAGCGCGAGCACGCGGCCGCCGGATGGCGCGCTCGCGGCCGGATGCGCCGTCGCGCCCCAGTCGATGAAGAACGGCAGCAGGCCGTCCATGCGCGGCGCCAGCGGATCGGTCATGCGCCAGCTCAGCACGGAGCCGTCGGGCCGCGTGCGCGAGCGGTCGAAGACCGCGCCGAGATCGATGCCGTGTCGCGAGGCGAGCGCCGCGAGCGCGTCCAGTTCGACGCCGCGCGCGACCCACGCCGCGAGCTTCGGCGCGCGCTGCCGATCGAGACCGAACGGGCGGGGTCCGTGCGTGGCGGCCGCCTCAGGATCGGGGCCCATCAGCTCGAGGTACACGCGGTCCCCGAGGCCGATGAGCGCGTTGTGCGTTCCCCAGGCCGGATGGCGGCCGCCGACGATCGCGCGCACGCCGAGGCGTCGCTCGAACTCGGCGACGGTCGCGGCCACGTCGGGCGTGGCCACGATCAGATGATCGAGCACGTCGGGGAAAGCGGACATGCGAGTCACTGCCGCCAGTCGTCGCCAGGCATTGAGCGCTTCAGGAACTCGTCGAAGAGGGGCACGGTGAAAGCAGTGTCTCCATGTGCTGGACTCCAGATCATGCCCTTCGCGATGAGCTGGTTTCTAGTTGGAGCAAGTGCGGTCACCTTTCTGCCGAGCCTGTCCGCGATGTTCCCCGAGCGATGGGGTCCGGGACCGAGGTCCGCCATGGCACGCAGGTAGCGCTTCTCGAAGGGAGTCAGTCGGTCGAAGCGCACCCTGAAGAAACTGCCGTCCAGGGCTGCGACTGCCGCACGCGACGCTGCTTCGACATCAGTGAGTGTGATGGGAGAGTGCTTCGCTGCCTCCCACGCGTGCTTGCCCCACTCCTGAAGGAAGTAGGGGTAGCCGCGGGTCTCCGCGATGATTCGATCCACCGCCGGGTCCTCGATCGCGGCCTCTTCGTCGAGGATCGGCTTTACGATTGCGCGTCGAGCGTCGGCTGCTCCGAGGGGCCCGACCTCGGGGAAGTCGAAAAGACGTTCGGCATAGGACTTCGCCCTGCCGGTCAGCCCCCTCAACTGCGGAAGGCCCGCGCCAACCATCGTGATGGGGACTCGACGCTGGGCGCATCGATGAAGCGCCGCGATGAGCACAGCCAGTTGCTCCTCGGGGACGTATTGCAGTTCGTCGACGAAGAGGACCGCCGCTGTATCCGCCTCCTTCGCTGCCTCGCCGGCGGCCTCAAGAAGCGCGGGGAGATCCTGCTCGAGATCGCCGTTGTCCGCGAGCCCGGCCTCAGGTTCCAAGTCCAGCCCGACCTCGATGTCTCCAAACTTGACCTTGAGAGCCCTCGCGAATCCGGCGAGCGCCCGCAGTCCTCGCTCCGCGAGCTCCTTTGCCTTCTCTACGCGACTCATCTGGAGGAGGGCCACGCGAAGTTGCGGAGCGAGCATCGCGGGGAGCGACCGACCTTCGGGCGCCTCGAGGCGAATGGCCTGAATTCCCGTGGCCTTGGCGTCATCGCACATCTGGTCCAGCAGAACCGTCTTGCCGACGCCGCGAAGACCAACCATCAGGACGCTCTTGGCCGGGCGACCGAGGCGGATTCGATCGATCGCAATGCGCACGCGTTCGCGGAGCTCGTCACGGCCGGCAAGTTCAGGCGGAGGGGTTCCCGCGCCGGGGGCGAATGGGTTTCGGACGGGGTCCATGCGGGCAATCTATGCGCTTATTTGGCGAATTACAAGATCTGCATAAGACACCAAATAAACAGATAACTTGCGGAGGCTAGGCGGACAGGTTCCCGCTCACGCTGTCGGCCAGGACCGTGGCGCGATTGTTCGAGACCTCGAAGAACCCGCCGCTCACCTCGACCGCTTCGTCGGCGCCGCCCGGCCGGCGCACGGTGAGCCGGCCCTCGGCCAGCCCGGTGACGAGCGCGGCGTGATGCGCGAGCACGCCGAGATAGCCCTCGCTGCCCGGCACCTGGACGTACTCGACCGTGCCCTCGAACACCGCGCGTTCGGGCGTCAGGATCGCGAGCTGGAACGTGGCGGCCATGGCTTAGGTCGTCGCCGCCATGGTCTCGGCCGCGGCCTGCACCTCGTCGATGCCGCCCTTCATGTAGAACGCCTGCTCCGGCAATTCGTCGAGTTCGCCGTTCACGATCATCTTGAAGCCCTTGATCGAGTCCTCGAGCTTCACGTACTTGCCGGGCGTGCCGGTGAACGCTTCGGCCACGAAGAACGGCTGCGACAGGAAGCGCTGGATCTTGCGCGCGCGCGACACCGTCACCTTGTCCTCTTCGCTCAACTCGTCCATGCCGAGGATGGCGATGATGTCCTGCAGGTCCTTGTAGCGCTGCAGCACCTTCTGCACGCTGCGCGCCGTGTTGTAGTGCTCGTCGCCCACGATCTGCGGATCGAGGATGCGGCTCGTCGAACCGAGCGGATCGACGGCCGGATAGATGCCGAGCTCGGAGATCGCGCGGTCGAGCACGGTCGTCGCGTCCAGGTGCGAGAACGCCGTGGCCGGCGCCGGATCGGAGAGGTCGTCGGCCGGCACGTAGATGGCCTGCACCGACGTGATCGAGCCCTTCTTCGTCGTCGTGATGCGCTCCTGCAGCGCGCCCATCTCGGTGGCCAGCGTGGGCTGGTAGCCGACCGCGCTCGGCATGCGCCCGAGCAGCGCCGACACTTCGGAGCCGGCCTGCGTGAAGCGGAAGATGTTGTCGACGAAGAACAGAACGTCCTTGCCCTGCTCGTCGCGGAAGTACTCGGCCATCGTGACCCCGGTCAGGCCGACACGCAGCCGTGCGCCCGGCGGCTCGTTCATCTGACCGAACACCATCACGGTCTTCGCGATGACGCCGGACTCGGTCATTTCGCGATAGAGATCGTTGCCCTCACGCGTGCGCTCGCCGACGCCGGCGAACACCGAGAAGCCGCCGTGCTGCGTCGCGATGTTGCGGATCAACTCCTGGATGAGCACGGTCTTGCCGACGCCCGCGCCGCCGAACAGTCCGACCTTGCCACCGCGCTGGTACGGCGCGAGCAGGTCCACGACCTTGATGCCGGTCTCGAACAGCTGCTTCTGCGTCTCCTGCTCGTCGAACGCCGGCGCCGGGCGGTGGATCGGGTAATGCAGCTTCGTGGTCACCGGCCCCTTGCCGTCGATCGTTTCGCCGGTGAGGTTGAAGATGCGCCCCAGGCACTCCTCGCCGACCGGCACCGTGATCGGCGCGCCGGTGTCGGTCGCGGCCATGCCGCGCACCAGACCGTCCGTCGAATCCATGGCGATGCAGCGGACAACGTTGTCGCCGGTGTGCAGCGCCGCCTCGACGGTGAGCTTGATGCCGCGCGCGGCGTCCTCGATGAGGATCGCGTTGTAGATCTTGGGCAGCTTGTCCGGATCGAACGCCACGTCCACCGTGGGCCCGATGACCTGCACGACCTTGCCGACGTTCATGTGCGCTCCTGTCCCCGCTCGACGAGCCCGTTGCCCGCGAACGCGCGCAGGGTCTCGGTGATTTGCTCTTTCGCGCGATCGCTCACTTGAGCGCCTCCGCGCCGCCGACCAGCTCGGCGATTTCCTTGGTGATGGCCGCCTGACGCAGCCGGTTGCGCGTCAGCGTCAGCGCGTCCACGAGCTCGCCCGCGTTCTTGCGCGCGGAACCCATCGCGATCATGCGCGCCGACTGCTCGGACGCGAGCGCGTCGGCCATGGCCGCGTACAGCTTGGCCGTCGCGTAGCGCGACAGCAGGTCGGCGAACAGGCTCTCGGCGTCGGGCTCGAAGATCGTGCCGCGGTCCGGCGCGGCCTTCTGCGTCTCGCCGGCTCCGACCGGCAGGAACACTTCGGTGCGCACCTGGCGCACGAGCGCGCTCTTGAAGTGCGAGTACACGATCTCGACGCGATCCACGCGCCCGCTCACGAACAGCTCCGTCAGCTCGGCCGTCAGCTGGCGCGCGAAGTCGAGGCTGGCCTCGCCCGGCAGCTCGGTGTGCTGCGCGAGCACCGGATAGCCGCGGCGGCGCACGTAGTCGCGCGCCTTGCGCCCGAGCAGCACGAGCTGCACGGCGCCCGGCGGCGCGGTGCGCACACGCTGCTCGGCGACGCGGATCACGTTCGCGTTGTACGCGCCCGCGAAGCCGCGATCGGCGGCGATCACCAGGATCGCCGTGGTCTTGACGTCGCGCGCCTTGAACAGCGGGTGCTCGAGATCCGCGGCGGCGCCGGCCAGGTTCGCGAGCATCTCCGTGATCTTCTGGGCGTACGGCGCGCTGGCCTGGGCTCGCGACTGGGCGCGACGCAGCTTCGCTGCCGCGACCATTTCCATGGCCTTGAACAGCTGCTGCATGTTCTTCGTCGCGCGGATGCGCCGCCGGAGATCCTTGAGCGAGGCCATGGTCCTATGCCTGGAACGTCGCCTTGAACGCCTTGCACGCCTCGTGCAGGCGCTGCTGATCGCCGTCGGAGATCGCCTTCTGCGTGCGCACGTTGTGCGGCACTTCCGGATAGCGGCTGTCGAGGAACGCGAGCCACTCGCTCTCGAACTTGCGCACGGCGATCACCGCGACGTCGTCGAGGTAGCCGTTCGTGCCCGCCCAGATCGACAGCACCTGCTTCTCGACCGGCAGCGGCACGAACTGGCCCTGCTTCAGCAGTTCGACCATGCGCTCGCCGCGCGTCAGCTGCGCGAGCGTCGCCTTGTCGAGGTCGGAGCCGAACTGCGCGAACGCGGCGAGCGCGCGGTACTGCGCGAGGTCGAGGCGCAGGCGCCCGGCGACCTGGCGCATGGCCTTGATCTGCGCGTTGCCGCCGACGCGCGACACCGAGATGCCGACGTTGATGGCGGGCCGCACGCCGGAGTAGAACAGGTCCGACTCGAGGAAGATCTGGCCGTCGGTGATCGAGATCACGTTCGTCGGGATGTACGCGGACACATCGCCGGCCTGCGTCTCGATGAACGGCAGCGCGGTCAGCGAGCCGGCGCCCAGCGCGTCCGACAGCTTGCACGCGCGCTCGAGCAGCCGCGAGTGCAGGTAGAACACGTCGCCCGGGTACGCTTCGCGGCCCGGCGGGCGACGCAGCAGCAGCGACAGCTGGCGGTACGCCGTCGCGTGCTTCGACAGGTCGTCGTAGACGCACAGCACGTGACCGCCGCTGAACGTGAACTCCTCGCCCATCGCGCAACCCGAGTACGGCGCGATGAACTGGAGCGGCGCCGGCTCGGAGGCGGACGCGGTGACCACGATCGTGTACTCCATGGCCCCGTGCTTCTCGAGCGTCGCCACCACGTTCGCGACCGTCGACTCCTTCTGCCCGATCGCGACGTAGATGCAGATCACGCCGCTGCCCTTCTGGTTCAGGATCGTGTCGAGCGCGATCGTGGTCTTGCCGGTCTGGCGGTCGCCGATGATGAGTTCTCGCTGGCCGCGACCGATCGGGATCATCGCGTCGATGGCCTTGATGCCGGTCTGCAGCGGCTCCTTGACCGGCTGGCGTTCGATGACGCCCGGCGCCTTGAACTCGATGTTGCGGTACTTGTCCGAACCGATCGGGCCCTTGCCGTCGACCGGCACGCCGATGGCGTTGACGACGCGCCCGATCATGGCCTTGCCGACGGGCACCGAGGCGATGCGGTTCGTGCGCTCGACGCGATCGCCTTCCTTGATGTTCTTGTCCGGGCCGAACAGCACGGCGCCGACGTTGTCCTCTTCGAGGTTCAGCACCATGCCCATGACGTCGCCCGGGAACTTGAGCAGTTCCCCGGCCATCGCGTCCTCGAGACCCCACAGGCGGGCGATACCGTCGCCCACCGAGAGCACCGTGCCGACGCTCTTGGTCTCGAGCTTGGCCTCGTAGCGTTCGAGTTCCTGCGCCAGGACGGCGCTTACTTCTTCCGGTCGAAAGGACATGGGTGTCAGCCCCGAAGGTTCGAGAATTGGGTCACGGGCATCGGCATCAGACGCTGGCCTCGTTCAGCTGCTTGGCGATGGTTTCGAGCAACGTGCGCACGGAGCGGTCCACGAGCCGGTCGCCGATGCGCACGAGCGCGCCGCCGAGCAGCGCGGGGTCGACTTCGCGCGTGACCTTGATGGTGGAGTTCGTCCAGCGCTCGAGCGTCTCGTGCAGCCGCCGCGCCTCCTTGTCTTCCAGGGGCACGGCGCTCACCACGAGCGCGCGCTGGACGCCCTGCGCGCGCTCGACCAGCGCCTCGAATTCGCGGACCGCGGCCGCGAACTCGGGCAGGCGCTTCTTGCGCAGCAGCAGGTCGAGGAACACGACGACGGTGCGCCCGACGCGCCCGTCGAGCGCCGACTTGAGCGCGGTGCGCTTGTCGGCGAGACGCGTCTGCGGCGACGCCATGAACGCGGCCACGCGAGTGCCGGGGGCGAACACCTCGAGCAGCCCCCTGACGTCGCCGAGCGCCGCGGCGGTCTCGCCGCGCTTCTCGGTGGTCAGGAACAGGGCCTTCGCGTAGCGGGCCGCGACCGTCGAATCCTTCACGTTAGAGCGCCCCCACTTCGTCCACGAACTCGCCCACCAGCTTGCGCTGGCTCTCGTTGTCCAGCTTCTGGCGCAGGATCTTCTCGGCGGCGCGGATCGAGAGGCTCACGACCTGCAGCTTGAAGCCTTCCTTCGCCCGCTCGCGCTCGCGCTCGATCTCGTCGGCCGCGCGCTCGAGCCGCTGCTGCGACTCGGCCTGGGCCTGGGCCTTCACTTCGCCGGCCAGCTTCTGCCCCTCGGCCATGGCCTGCTGGATCCGGGCGCGCGCCTCCGCGTCCGCACCCTTGAGCTTCTGCTCGTACTGCGCTTTCAACGCGTCGGCCGCGGCCTGCGCCCGATCGGCGTCGGCGAAGCGGCCGGCGATGGCCTGCTTGCGCTGCTCGAGGCCCTTGAGCACCGGCCCCCACACCCACGCGCGCAGCGCCCACAGCAGCAGCAGGAACCCGAGGATCTGGGTTCCGACCAGACGGATGTCGATCAGGTTCATTTCCGCTCCCCGGTCCTTCAGCCGCGGCCACCCGGCACGCGGACCGAAGGGACCGACGTCAGATCTTCGGCGAGAGGAGGAACATCGTGACGAACGCGTAGATCGTCAACGCTTCGGCGAGCGCGGCGATGATGATCATGGCGAGCTGGATCTTGGCGGTCGCTTCCGGCTGGCGACCGATGGCCTGCATCGCGCCCTGGCCGATCAGACCGAGACCGATGCCCGAGCCGACGGCGGCGACGCCGATACCGAGCGGGAGACCGAGTGACAGTGCGGCATGCATATCCATGGGAAACCTCCGGACCTAGTGGGCGGGGTGCGCTTCCCGATCATGCTCGTGATCCTCGTGCGGCAGCATGAGCAGGAAGTAGATCGTGCTGAGAACCGTGAACACCATGGCCTGCAACCCGCTCGACAACAGCGCGAGCGGGAAGAACAGGGCGTGCATCGGGATGCCGAACGGCAGGTGGCTGAACGCCAGCATGCTGATGCCGAGCGACGCGAAGGCGACGAGGAGCATGTCCTCGCCGAAGATGTTGCCGAAGAGCCGGCACGACAGCGAAATCGGCTTGGCCAGCTCGCCGAGCAGGTGGATGGGCAGCATGAGCGGTGCGAGGATCCATCCGGTCATGTCGCGCGGACTGCCGAGCATGTGATCGACGTAGCCGATGACGCCCAGCTCCTTGAAGCCGGTGTACTGCACGTACACGAACACGGTGATGGCGAGCGCGAACGTGACGTTCAGGCTGGCCGTCGGCGAATGCATGAACGGCAGGAGCCCGAACAGGTTCATGGCGAAGATGTAGAGGAACAGCGTGCCGAGGAACGGCACGTAGCGCGGGCCGTAGCGCGGGCCCAGGATCCCGACGAGGAAGTCGTTGATGAACTCGACGACGCCTTCGACGGCGTTCTGGAGCGGCCCCGGGATGAGTTGCGGATTGCGGCTCGCGAAGAACCCGATGACGCCGAGGATGAGCGCGACGAGCGCCGAGAACAGGATCGATTCGTAGCGCACCACGAACCGCACCCACCCGGCCTCTGGCGCGGCGGCCTCGAGCAGCGTGACGACCGTGGGGAAGCCCAGCTCCTTCTGCCCCTCGTGCTGACTTTCGCTTCCAGCCGCGGCCGCTTCGCCGCTGGCCTGCGCGGCGACGGCGGTCGCGTGAGCGGCGCGCGCGGCGCCGGCCCGCGGCAGCGCGCTGACGGCGAGCCACGCGAGACCGCCGACCGCGATCACCAGCAGCGCGGCGCGCCACGACGAGCGCGTGAGGCGCGCCCACAGGCCGGTCGCGAGCAGCAGGCCCGAAACGGCCTTCGCCACCATGACCGCGAACGGCGCGCCGAAGCCGATCATGAGCCAGCCGGCCGGCAACACGCCGAGCAACAGCGCACCGCCGCCGAACAGCAGCGCGAGCGCGAAGAGCCAGCCGAACGCGCGCGCGCGCGACGGCAGGGCGGCGCGATCCGTGCCGGTCAGCGTCACGATCAGGCGCTCGAGGATCTCGAGGTTCGCGAGCGACCACGCGGCGCCGGCCGCGATGGCCAGCCCGGGCAGCGGCGCCAGATACGTCGCCACCATCAGGGCGGCGAGCCCGGACAGCCACAGCGACGTGCGCCTGACGCGTGCGAGGAATTCGAGGCCCATGCTTGGCGGTCGCGTCCCGAGTCGAACTCGGGCGCTAGTCGCGCTCCTCTTGCTCTTGGTAACGACGATAGATCTGGAAAGTCTCACGGCCCGCGGCGACGAAGCCCAGAATCAGCCCGAGGATGAGCAGCCATGGCGAGGACTTGAGTCGTCGGTCCAACCAGCCACCGATCGCGCCGCCAACCAGCGGCGCGACGATCAGCAGGGTCGGAATCGCGAGCAGCATACCCGCGGACCGCAGCGCGGTGTACTTGGGCTCTTCCGGCGGTGGTCCGGGCATGAGGCTCGCCCTCAGTGAAACTTTTCACAAACACCCGGCAACCGACGCAGTTTCAATGGCTGCCGAAGGCGGAAGCACTCTAGGGAAAGCCCTCGCCCCGGTCAACTCCAAAGTGCTCTCGCAGCGTTTGCGGCAATCCTGATGGCCTACCTCTAGAAGGCCCTCCCCGGCGCCATGGACCCGGCGGTCGAAAAGTCGGACGCGGCGCGGTGCGGCGGGTTGGCGAGAGGCGCCGGCTGGCCTTATCTTGCCGCCCCGTGTCGTCCATCCGTTTCGATCACGTCGAGGTCTTCGTCTTCCGCAGGGTCGGCCGTCGCATCGAGTTGCTCGTCCTCAGGCGCGCCCCGGATCAGGCGCTTGCCGGGGTCTGGCAGCCCGTCACCGGGACACGCCGGCGGGGCGAGCGGGCACTGGCCGCCGCGGCGCGCGAAGTGCGGGAAGAGATCGGGCTCGAGCCCGTCCGCTGGTGGGCGCTCGAATATGCGACCGTATTCTTCGACGCACGTCGCGATCGCCTGCACGCGCTCCCCGTGTTCGCGGCGGAAATCGCGAACAGGGCGCGCGTCCGACTGTCGCGCGAGCACGACCGGGCGCGCTTCCTGGGCCTCGCCCAGGCCGGCGCGCGGTTTCACTGGGAGTCGCAACGCCGCGCGCTCGCCGCGTTGCGCGTCGAAGTGCTGGCGGCCGGGTCAGGCGCCGACGCGCGCGAGGTGACGCAGGCCGTGGCCCGGCGCCCGGCCACGCGCAAGACGAAGACCGCATCCGCTCCCCGCGCCGCGCGCCGGGTCCGCGGATCCAATCGAGGGAGGTAGAGCTTGGCCGGGACGAGTTCGTTCGACGTGACGACGGGCGTGGATTTCATGGAGGCGCACAACGCCGTCGATCAGGCCACGAAGGAGATCACGCAGCGCTACGACTTCAAGGGACTGAAGGTGAGCATCGAGCTCGACGCCAAGGAGAAGCGCATCGTCCTGGCCGCGCCCGACGAATACAAGCTGAGCGCGATCTGGGACGTGCTGCAGACCAAGATGGCGCGCCGCCAGGTGCCGCTCAAGAACCTGAAGCCGGGCAAGGTCGAGCCGGCGGCCGCGGCGTCGGTGCGCCAGGAGATCGCGATCCAGGACGGCCTGACGGCGGACATGGCGCGCGACGTGGCGCGCACCATCAAGGACGCGAAGCTGAAGAAGATCCAGGCGGCGATCCAGGGCGATACGGTGCGCGTCTCGTCGCCGAGCAAGGACGAACTCCAGGGCGTGATCGCGCTGCTCAAGCAGGCCGACTTCGGTGTCGAGCTGAAGTTCGGCAACTTCCGCAGCAACTGATCAGCGCCGGCCCCTCGACTCGGAGGCTACGCGCCGTACTCGGGCGCGGGCTTGCCCAGCAGGTGGTGATCGAACCACTTCTGGATGTGCTCGAGGCGCTGCACGCGCCGCGACGGTGCGCCGCTGCGCGACAGTTCGTGACCCTCTCCCGGAAACCGCACCATCACCGCCTTGCGCCGCAGGTTCTTGAGCGCGCGGAACATCGTTTCGCCCTGGCCGATCGGCGTGCGCCAGTCGTTCTCGCTGTGGACCACCATGAGCGGGGTTTCGACGTCCTTGACGAACGTGGCCGGCGAGCGCTCGAGATACTCGGACGGATCCTCGTAGGGCGGCTTCCTGAACCAGCTCTCGTTGAACAGCGTGAAGTCGCACGAGTACCACATGGCGATCCAGTCCGAGACGCAGCGCTGCGTGACCGCCGCCGCGAAGCGCCGCGTCTTGGCGATCACCCAGTTCGTGAGCAGGCCGCCGCCCGAGCCGCCGGTGACGCCGAGGCGCTTCTCGTCGACGCAGCCACGCGCGATCACGGCGTCGACCGTGGCCATGAGATCCAGGTAGTCGTCGCCCGGGTAATGGTACTGGATGATGTTCGTGAAGCGCTGGCCGTACGTCGTGCTACCACGCGGATTCGTGAACAGCACGAGGTACCCGGCCGCGGCGAGCATGTGGAACTCGTGATAGTAGCTCTGGCCGTATGCCGCGTGCGGTCCGCCGTGAATTTCCAGGATCAGCGGATAGCGCCGTGACGCGTCGAAGCCGGGCGGCTTGACGAGCCACGACTGGATGCGCCGGCCGTCGAACGAGTCGACCCAGAACTCCTCCACCTCGGAACGCCGCCGCGCCGCGCACCAGTCGCGGTTGGGGTCGACGAGCGGCGTGATCGTGCCGCGCTCCGCGTCGAAGGCCGCGAGCACGAGCGGCTGCGTCGCACTGCCGTACGTGATCGCCCAGCGGCGCCCGTCCGGGGTCGACGTGCCGTGCAGCACCTCATGATCGCCGTCGCTCAGCAGTTCGACCGCGCCGTCCTCGAGCGTCACGCGGGCCAGGCGCGCCGCGCCGTGGCGACCGAGAACCGTGATCACGTGCTTCCCGTCGGCGCCGAACCCGAGCGGCGTATCGCCGCCGCCGCGCGGCGGGTGCTGGTCGGAGGACACGCTCTCGCCTATGTCCGCGTCGAACGCGTCCGTCAGGTCGCGCGGCCGGCGCACCGGCAGCGGCCCGTCGAGGGCGAGCAGGTCGTGACGATCGTGCGAGCGAGCGGGCGTCGGCTGCACGAAACCGATGGCCACGAAGCGGCCGTCCGGACCCTCCGCGAACGCGCCGACCAGCCCCGCGAAGTCGGTCAACGCCTCGAGCCCTTCACCGTCGGTCGGCGCCTCGCGGTCCGGCGACACGGCGTAGAGGTCGGTGTGCTCGCCTCCGAACCACGGCTCGGCGCGGCGGTCGCTCGCGAACAGCACGCGGTCGCCGTTCCGCGACCAGGTCGGCGGGCCTTCCTCGAAGGCTCCGGTCGTCAGCGCGCGCGGCGTGCCGCCCGCCGCGTCGATCACCCATACGTGCTTGCGGTGATCGAAGTCGGTGAACGTGTCGTTGTCCCAGCGGAACACCGGTCGCGTGACCACGCGGCACGGCTCGTTCTTCGGCTTGGGTTTCGCTTCGCGATCCAGCGCGGGATTGAATCCGCTGCGAAACGCGATGCGGCGGCCGTCCGGCGACCACGCGGGGTCGCTCGCGCCGCCCTTCAAGTCGGTCAGGCGCTGCGCTTCGCCGCCCGCCATGGGCAGCACCCAGATCTGCGGCGGGTCCTCGCCCTCGGCGCGCGCGAACGCGAGGAACCGGCCGTCGGGCGACCAGCGCGGCTGGCCGTCGCGGACGCCGGACGTGAGGTCGCGGTGACCGGCGCCGTCCATGTCGGCGATCGCGATGCGTGTGCGATACGCATCCGCTTCGCGGTCCACCCAGACGCGGACGTACGCGGCGCGGCGGCCATCGGGCGAGACGCGCGGATCGGCGATCCACTGGAGGTCGAGCAGGTCCTCCGCGCAGACGGGCCGCAGTTCACCTGCGGTGGCGGAAGTCGGCTCGGCGGCCTCGGCGGTGCTGGACGGTGACGACGGCGATCGGCTGGCCATGGGGCGCTCCGGGCTGGGGTCGGGGTCTGGAAGCGACGAGGCTAAGGGCGCGCCGGGAACACGGTCAACAGGAACCGGCCCGTCGCGGTCAGCGGGGCTCGAGCACCAGGCGCACCTGACGCAGCCGCCCCGCGGAGCAGTCGACCGTGCGCATCGGCGGCGGGGTCACCAGCCGGAAGCGCTCGCCGTCCGGGACCGCGACGTCCAGGACGCGACGCCCGCACGGCGTGTGCGGGAACGTGAACGCCCGCGGCGATCCCATGAACAGCTCGACGGTGTCGCGCTTCGCCCCCGCGCCGGTGAGGACCACGATCAGCGGCAGGCGCCGGGCCAGCGGCTGTTCGGAGCGCACCTCGATCGTGCCCTCGATGCGGCACGTGCAGCCCGAAGTGTCGGCCGCCGGCCCGGCCGCCGGCTCCGGGTGGAATCGCGACGGCGTGAGCACCTCGACGCGACTCCACGGTTCGGGCGTGCCCGAGAGCACCGGGTCGGCCGCCGACCCGGCGGCGCGGGACGTATCGAGGCGCGCGCTGGCGATCGGCAGGTCGCGGACCGCGAGCGCGGGCGGCGCCGGGGCACGACCACGCGTCCGTGATGCGCCGGCGCCGGGACGCGCGGTCTTCGCGGCCTTCGCGCGCGCTTCGTGCGCGCGTCGCGCCGCCGACGACGACCACAGCGTTTCGGGCGCGGCCGGCGACGGCGTCGCGGGCGTCGCGACGGATGGTGGTGCGAGCGCCGGCGGAGCGACGGTCTGCGGCGTGATGGCGAGCGGCGACGCGATCGCCGGTGTCGGCGCCGTTCGCGCAGTCGGTGGCGGCGGAGCAGTCGCCGGCGCTTCCGGGGCCGGCGCGCTCTGGGGCGCGCGGTCCGGCACGCGCGACGGTGTGGCCAGTCGCGGCCCCGCGTCCCGCGCGACCCGCTTCGGCGTGCGCGCGCTCGACGCCGCGTTCAGGCTGTCCCGAGG
>Ga0310810_10001930_pt1 | contig 22027 bp, 17 predicted proteins | sample NCmetagenome_FD_207641 | JGI IMG/M metagenome (GOLD analysis project Ga0310810, IMG submission 207641) | Soil microbial communities from experimental microcosm in Duke University, North Carolina, United States - NC | ecosystem: Engineered > Artificial ecosystem > Soil microcosm > Unclassified ... | reverse complement strand
ATCGTCCAGATGTCGCCAACGCTGCGGCGATCTAGGTCGCCTGCCGTTGCGTGGTGCCGGTTGTGGGCATGGCGCCAGTTTTCAAACGCGGTGAATGTCAAAACGCCGGTGAAATAGCCGAAAATGATATTTGCAGACCGCGACGAAAAATAGGACCCATGGCAGCAGTCATGAAAAAAAATAAAAATTCGCACCAGAATTCCGCCAGCGATGCTGGCAGCGTCAGGGTGATCCAGTAGGGATATCCGCGCTGGACGGCGGCGATCATGAGCGCCCACAGAATAATATAGGGAACAAGGGTGTCGGTGATTTGGCAAAGCGATTTGCGCAGGTCCGCACGGCTATAGACCGCGATGGGTTGAAGCCAGCCGAGGTTTTCCGATTGAACTCCGCGCCAGTCGGGATCAAGGAGAGCGGCTCCCGCATCCATTAGCGTGCTCGGTCCGCGCCCAACGCGCTATCGAGGTATTCTTCGGTTATGCATTTGCTTTCTCCGGTGGATTCTGAAATCTCGCAGATCAACATCCTTCTCGCCCGGTCGAGAATCTGGCGCTCGCGCGGCGCTAATGGCCGCCGGCTATTGAGCTCGGTTAGGGATTGGATGATCTCAGCCAGGTCATCTACCGAGCCGCTCGACAATCGCTTAAGATTGACGAAATCGCGTTGTTTCCAATTGGTGATGCGTTGGGCTGGAACAGCTAAATGTTTCAACAAACCCGCAACCTCGGCCTTCGTCATTAAGGGTCGAATTCCGAGGCCATCGATTTTATTCACTGGAACGAGAACCGCTTCGGAAAGTTCCGCGAGACTCACCAGTGGGTAGTAGCTACCCGCCTGTCCCCCAATGACTTTTTTCACTACCGCGCCGATACGGCACGGTCCCTGCCCCGGATAAACGACCTTGCGTCCAATGCTGAACGTCATTTGCACACCCTTTCTCCACAGGGGCTTCTTTTACGAAAGCATTCAAGACAGATTTCCTGACACTCGTCTTTGTTGACGACAATGTCGATATCCGCGTGCGGCGTAATATTACCGCCGCAACCGCCACAGGCAGAATGCTTCATGATCTGATCGGCATAATCTCCCGGGAGGAAGAAACGCGCCTTCTCCGTTCGTCCAGCACGCCCCGGGAATATAGCTTCCTCACGCGATTGCGTCGGCAATCAGCGCACCAGATTTGTTTTTCGTAAACTATCGTCATTTTGATCCGTTCACACGCGAACGGTCTCGTGTTCAAACGGATCGGCGACCTATCTCCGTCCCCGCGCTGGCCGATAGAAAAAAGATGTCCTGACGTCGGTGGCCTGCCCCCGGGTGGCCGCGGTGAGCATTCTCGCCATTTTTCTTCCCATCACGTCGTCCGAGTAATTGGATAGGAGATGATCCCGGGTATTCTTGATTTTTTGACGGATGGCATTTTTGCGCACATCGTTAGTCAGCGCAAAGCGGAGATCGAGGGTTGCTAAGGTGACGATGCCAACTCTTCCGCGGGTTGACAATCGGAGGGAGAACCTGCCTTCCTGAGTTGGATCAATGAGATTGTATTCGAGTCTTTTATCGATGCTGCGAATGATCCTTCGCAATAAGTCGGCACTCTGTTTTACGGTTTCCTGTTCGGTCATGGGAGGCCTCCCGAGGTTGCGGGACGATAAAATAGCGCGTCAGCGGAACCGTGGTTCATGACGGCTGCGTCATTGTGAAAGACTGACGGTCCGCTCTGTCGCGAACCGTCAAGACGGGATCTAATGAAGCCTCCGACAGCAGAGCCGGAGCGAATCGGAAAAAAGGGCAACCCGACCTGTTGCCCCGGATGATCAGCTAAAAAACGCAGGTCTTACCAGCGATTGCGTCCGCCCTCGCGGCTGCCGCGTCCGGCCCCGTTATCGCGCCGGGCCATCGGCTTAGCTTCGTTGACGGTCAGTGTGCGTCCGTCGAGCTGCGTGTTGTTCAAGGTTTCAATGGCCCTTTGGGCCTCACCGGCTGAACTCATCTCAACGAAGCCGAAACCGCGCGATTGTCCGGTGAACTTGTCCGAGATCACGCTGGCGGATTCCACCGTGCCGTGCGCTGAAAAGACTTCTTGCAGTCGGCCTTCAGTGACCGAGTAAGGCAGGCCACCGACGTATAATTTGCTACTCATGTTCTCCTCCTGAGAGAAATATTGTGTCAGAACCCTGAGAATTAGACTGCCAGTCGGCAGAACATGGGCTAATCAAATTACTTGTACTTGGACCACGCTCTGGTCGGTTGATCCGTTAGGAATCGTTCGCAAGGAGAGACGAATTGCAGGCCTTCGGGTTGGTGTTCCCATTTCAGAAGGCCGTTTACTGAAGCAGGAACACTCAACCTATCTGCTGACCGTGCCAATGTCAATCGGATGGTTTTACGGACGCGTCAGGCACACAGCGCATTGTAGCTGCGCCGCCGCAGTCCAGTAGGCAAAATGAACGGTGAGAATTGCCGATTGGGAAGTGGTCCAGCGGTAGCAATAAGTTCAACTTGGCGGCGAAACCTCTCGCAAGAGGAAGTCGTAAAATTTTCTCCAGCGTCCATCGGTGCTGTCGTAGCGAGGCCGGACTAGTTTTGCGACTACTCCTGTCGTGCCGCCGAAGGCAAGTGCTAACCAAAACTATGCCTGCCCTCGAGAAAAGAAAAAGACCAAAAGCACAAGCGCGCCGCAAATCGCACAGGAGAAAGTGCCAATGTCCAAATGGAACAGGTAATTCGGCCATTCGGATACTCAGGCGCGTGATACTTCCTGTCATAAAGCAGTCAAACATTCGACTCGTTTCACCCGTCGGAGTTTCATCGGGTTTCAAACTGCAAAGATACCCTAGATAGCTTTGTGCTGGAACTCTGATATAGTTGGCGACGATGTAACTATTGGCCTCCCAAAGTCCAATCACGCATGCTCGGTCCTTTGACTGGTTTCTCGGCCGCAACGATCTCAGTCTTCCGATATATGATCCGACGACCGGCGGTTGTCGAGATGGTTTACATCCCGATGGTCCGAACGAAAATCAAGGAGCCGAGTCTTCCCTTGCATTTCTTCAATCTCTCTTGGAGCTGCGTCTTGCTGAAAGCACACTTCGGACAGTGGAGGTAGGAACTTAATGGCCAATCATCATGTCGAACTCTTCCAACGAGGCCACCACAACCCAATTTTGTCGGCCTCAGATTGGCCATACCCCGTTAACAGCGTTTTTAATCCAGGTGCCATATTATTGCCGGACGGCACGACGCTGCTCTTATGCAGGGTCGAAGATCGTCGCGGGCATTCTCATTTGTGTGCTGCCCGCTCGATTAACGGCCTGGATAATTGGAAAATTGAGTCGGCACCCACTCTTGCTCCCGACCGGAAGGTTATCCGGAGGAACTTTGGGGCATCGAGGATCCGCGCATCACTTACATTGCGGAACTGAAGAATATGCAACGAGAAACAATCTTTTTTTCGAATTAAGCGCGAGCGGTTACGTCAAAGGGGACGGTCATATGAGGGCAGGCTGCTCGATTGAACCCAGTTGAGTGCTTTGCTCATTTTACAACAGGGCGTTCACCGAAACGATGCTTAGCTATTTCGCGATTCGTAAAGATTCCGCATTTGAAGTCGGATGTCTGAGTTGCATTACAGAGGTTTTTATATCTCAGTATTTGCCGAACGATGGAGCGGCAAGTGGGCAGCCCTTACGCCAGCGATTGACGAAAAAATGGGCTGAAAGACGCGGAATCGACGCAATACCCCCATTTATTTGATCGACCAACAAAGCTCACATCGATGAACGCATCGGGCGACCAGGTCGAACCGCAAAACTCTACGCGCATTCCCTTTCGCGAGCAGTTGCCCCAGCCGACGCTTGAATACCGATCCGCCATCGGCAAGTGGCTCCTGCGCGGCGAGTCCGTCGATGAACACGCGGGTGGACAACTCAAGACCCATCCCTGGTGGAAAGTCATCTGGCTGACCGGCGTCGACTACTTCTCCACTCTCGGTTACCAGCCGGGCATCGCCCTGCTGGCAGCGGGCGCGGTGGCGCCGATCGCAACTGTGATTCTTGTCGTCGTCACACTATTCGGCGCGTTGCCCGTATACGTCCAGGTAGCGAAACGCAGTTATGCCGGGCAAGGCTCCATCGCCATGCTCGAAAATCTGCTCGACGGCTGGAAAAGCAAAATACTCGTGCTGGTTTTACTCGGCTTTGCGACGACTGATTTCGTCATCACCATGACCTTGTCCGCCGCCGATGCCGCCAAACACGCCATCGAAAACCCGTTCCTGCACCCGTTGCTCGGCGAGCATCAAATTCTTGTGACCCTCGCGCTTCTCACCGTGCTCACCGTGGTTTTCCTGAAAGGATTCAACGAGGCGATAGGACTTGCGGCGATTGCCGCGCTGCCTTATCTCGCCTTGAATCTCGTTGTTCTCGGTCGGGGCGCCTGGGAGATCGTCACACACCCGACCCTGCTCAACGACTGGCGTTCGGCGCTCGCCGCCAAAGGCGAATTCTCGCTGCTGATCGCGGGTGCTTTGCTCGTCTTCCCCAGGCTGGCCTTGGGCCTGAGCGGCTTTGAAACCGGAGTCGCGGTGATGCCGCTCATCGATGGCGGCGAAAAAGATCGCGGGCACGGCCCACGAACCGAGGGCGTGCCGCTGGGTCGTGTCGGAAATACCGCCAAGCTGTTGGTTACCGCCGCCATGATCATGAGCGTTATGCTGGTTCTTTCAAGCCTGGTCACCACTCTGCTCATAAATCCGGTGGATTATCGCGAAGGGGGCAAGGCGAGCGGTCGCGCCATCGCCTTTCTGGCCCATCGTTATCTCGGTACCGGCTTCGGTACGGTTTACGACATCTCCACGATTGTTATTCTCAGTCTCGCCGGCGCCTCGGCGATGGCGGCGCTGCTTCACCTGATTCCACGCTATCTGCCGCGCTTCGGAATGGCGCCGCGCTGGGCGGCGTTGTCGCGTCCACTTGTCCTGCTGCTGTTTGTCATCGACGTTATTATCACGCTGATTTTTGGCGCGTCTGTGGAGAAGCAGAGTGGCGCCTATGCGACCGGCGTGCTCGTGCTGATCCTGTCGGCCGCGTTCGCGGCGACACTGGCCCTTTGGCACGAGCGCCGCTGGTGGCTGTTTCTCTACATGGGACTGCTCTGTCTGGTGTTCGGCTTCACCTTGACGGATAACTGTGTGGAGCGTCCGGATGGTTTGATCATCGGCATTATTCTGACTCTGGTTCTGATGCTGTCCTGCGCGCTGAGCCGCTCTATACGATCGGTGGAATTCCGGATCCCGCAGGGATACTTCGCCGATCCCGAGAGCTGGCGCATCGGGCCCGAGCTCAGAGGCAAGAAGGTGCACCTGGTTCCTATCGCGAGCTCGTCGGCGGAGGAGCGCCGTCAAAAAAAAGCCGAGATCGAACGGCACTACGCCGTGAGCGGGCCGTTTGTGTTTCTGCACGTGAACCTGCTTGACAACCGCAGCGAGTTCTCGTCTCCGCTCGAGGTCAGCTTGCGAAAGGAAGGTGACGACTATGTAGCGGAGGTTTTCGGCGCCGTTGCGATCGCGAACACGATCGCGTACATCAGCGAAGCCATCGACCCGATATCGATCTTTATCGCCCTCACGCGCCGCGACCTGATGGGGCAGGCGATCCGCTATCTGCTTTTCGGCGAAGGAGAGACTGGACTTATCGTCTATACCATATTGCTGCGCTATTGGGACTGGACCCCGGAAGAGGACGTCCGCCCGCGCATCCATTTGATGTCGGATTAGGATCAAGGTCGCGCGTTTGCTGAGGCTGTATTTGAAGCAAGTGAGGAACTAAATGCGCGTAAGAGAGAGTGCGGAACTTAAAAGACTCGCCGACGCAGAAGCCGGCCGCGTCGATTGGCAACGCTGGGGCACGTATGTCAGCGATCGCGCCTGGGGTACCGTGCGTGAAGACTACAGCGCTGATGGGAATGCCTGGGATTACTTCCCTCACGACCACGCGCGCAGCCGCGCCTACCGCTGGAACGAAGATGGGATCGGAGGCTATTGCGACCGCGAGCAACATATTTGTCTCGCAGTCGCCCTCTGGAACGAATGCGATACCATTCTGAAAGAGCGCATGTTCGGTCTTACGAACCGTGAGGGCAATCACGGCGAGGACTTGAAAGAATATTTCTTTTATCTCGATAACACCCCGACGCACTCCTACGCCCGGATGCTCTACAAATATCCGCAGGTTGCCTTTCCCTATGCCGAGCTCGTCGGCGAAAATGGCCGCCGCAGCGCCGCCGAACCTGAATACGAGCTGGTGGATGCGATCGCTGACGTGTTTCGAGAACAGCGTTACTTCGATGTGTTCATCGAGTATGCCAAGGGAGATCACGAAGACATCCTCTGCCGGATTGCGGCGATTAACCGCGGTCCTGATCCCGCTCCGATCCACATCTTGCCGCATCTCTGGTATCGCAACACTTGGTCGTGGACCCAGGCTGCCATGCGGCACGTGATCTACGCGCGCGGCGCTGCCGAGGCTTACACCGAGCATCCGGCGCTCGGCGCGCGCTGGTGGTACGTTGAGAGCAGCAACGGCGGCAAACCGGAACTCCTCTTTACCGAGAACGATACCAATTTGGAACGACTCTTTGGCGCGCCGAACACTTCGGCCTGTGTCAAGGATGGCATCCATGAGGCGGTCATCGCGGGTCGCTCAGAACGGGCGAACCGCGAGAAAGGCAGCAAAGCTGCCGCGCACGCGTGGTTCACAATTCCACCGGGCATGACTTACACGGTGCGGATCCGTTTCTCGCCCCGACGCGAAATACGACCCTTTGCCGATTTCGAAGCGATCTTCGCCCAACGGATTCGCGAGACGGACGAATTTTATGGCGCCATTCATTCGCCGCACTTGAACGAGGATCAGCGTTTGGTACAGCGACAAGCGTTGGCGGGGCTGTTGTGGTCTAAACAGTTTTATCATTTTGATATGTATCGTTGGTTGGTGGGCGATCCGACACAGCCTTCGCCGCCGCCGTTGCGTCCGGGGCGCAACCGAGAGTGGATCAATATTTACAATGCCGACGTTATCCTGATGCCGGATAAATGGGAATATCCATGGTATGCATCGTGGGATCTTGCTTTTCACTGCGTTGCGATGGCGATGATCGATCCGGCATTTGCCAAACAACAACTCAAGTTGCTGATCGAGCCGCGTTATCAGCATCCCTACGGCACGATTCCCGCCTACGAATGGAACTTCAGCGCGGCAAACCCGCCGGTGATCGCGTGGGCAGTCTGGCAGGTCTATCAATTAGAACGCTCCTTGCGCGGCAAGGGCGATATCGATTTCCTGGAGTCGATGTTCGATGGTCTCGTCATGATGCTGAGCTGGTGGCTCAACCGTAAGGACAGCGAAGGGAACGGGATTTTCGCCGGTGGTTTTTTGGGACTGGATAACATCGGCATTTTTGACCGTGATCAACCGCTTCCTACGGGAGGCAAGCTCGAGCAGAGCGATGCGACAGGCTGGATGGCCATGTTCCAACTGCATATGCTCGAGATCGCCCTCGAACTTTCCTTGGGCAATCCCAATCATATTCCTGCGGCGTTCCGTTTCGGCCAGCATTTCACTATCATTGCCAACGCCCTGGAGACCGGCGCGGACGGTCATGGCCTGTGGAATCCGGAGGAAGGGTTTTATTGTGACATCATTCGATTGGATCAATGGCGGACACAGCCGCTCAAAATTTTCTCCATTGTCGGGCTTGTCCCGTTGTTCGCAGGGATTGCGATCGAGAAGAAAAAGCTCGCTCGATTGCCCGGATTTACTCGGTTTGTGGATGAGGCGATAGAACGGCGCCCGTTTGTCAGGCAGATATTAGACTCCTGGATGGAGCCGGGCACGGATGAATATAAACTCCTGACTCTGGTTTTCGGAGAAAGGCTCAAGTTGCTCTTTCAGCGGCTCTTTGACGAGAATCAATTTCTGTCCGAGTACGGCATACGATCGCTATCGCGATGGCATCTCGACAACCCGTATCATTTTGCGGCAGGGGGGCGTGATTACGAGATCAAGTATTTGCCAGGGGTGTCGGATAACCGCGTTTTCGGCGGCAACTCGAACTGGCGCGGGCCAATCTGGTTTCCGATAAATTTTCTTTTCATCCAGTCCATCAATACCTTCGCCCGTTACTATGGCGAGACGGTCACCGTCGAGTTCCCAACCGGTTCAGGGGATTATCGGACGCTTGCTGATGTGGGCGACGACCTTGCGCGCCGCTTAGCCCGCATCTTTCTTCGCGACAACACCCGGTGCGGGTGGCGCGCAGTTTGGGGAACGAACGAATTCTTTCAGCAAGACCCGCACTGGCGTGACTACATTCCTTTTCACGAGTTTTTCCACGGCGATAACGGCGCAGGTCTCGGGGCGAGTCACCAGACAGGCTGGACCGCGCTCATCGCAGTCCTTCTGCAGTACGGCGGCGCGCTGCACTTTGAGGAAACGGGCGCAAACCAAGGAGGCCATGGATGAATCAAGAAAGAGCGGACGCCCTGGTGTTCTTCGGCGCCACCGGTGATCTCGCGCACAAGAAAATATTTCCCGCTCTGCAGGCGCTCGCCAAACGCGGCCATCTCGATATGCCGATCATCGGCGTTGCCAACGCCGGTTGGACGCTGGATCAGCTGAAAGAGCGCGCGCGCGACAGCGTCGAGAATTACGGCGGGCTGGATCGGGAAGCCTTTTCCCAACTAAGCCGATGTTTGCGCTATATCGACGGCGACTATGCCGATGCGGCGACCTTTAAAAAACTTCGCCAAGAGCTCGGCGGCGCAGCGCATCCGTTGCATTATCTGGCGATCCCGCCGAGCCTCTTCGAGGTGGTTATTCAACAGCTCAGTGATTCCGGGTGCGCCAAGGCGGCGCGGGCGGTCATCGAAAAACCCTTTGGACGCGACCTGGCCAGCGCACGGGAACTGAATGCGGTGGTGCACCGTAGCTTTCCTGAAGAAAGCGTTTTTCGCATCGATCACTATCTGGGAAAGAATACCGTTCAAAACCTGCTGTTTTTTCGCTTCGCCAACGCATTTCTCGAACCGCTCTGGAATCGCCAATTCGTCGAGAGCGTGCAGATCACGATGGCGGAAAGTTTCGGAGTCGAGGGGCGCGGCAAGTTCTACGATCAAACCGGCGCGCTGCGCGACGTGGTGCAAAACCACCTGCTCCAAGTTCTCTCGAATATCGCCATGGAGCCGCCGCCCGGGCTCGATTCGGAGATGTTGCGCGACGAGAAAGCGAAAGTGCTGAAAGGGATCCGTCCGCTCGAGCCGCGCGATGTGGTGCGCGGGCAGTTTCGCGGCTATCGCGACGAGCCGGGTGTTGACCCGGGTTCGCAGACCGAGACATTTGTGGCGCTCAAACTCGAGGTCAACTCCTGGCGCTGGAAGGGCGTTCCCTTTTATATCCGAGCGGGGAAAAGCCTAGCGGTCACCGCAACCGAGGTGCGGGTGCGGCTGCGCCAGCCTCCGGCGATCTTCTCGGGGCTTCCGCTGCCGGCCAACTACTTCCGTTTTCGGGTCACGCCCGATCTGATGATCGCCATTGGCGCTTCCGTGAAGAAAGCGGGCGATGAGCCCGAAGGTCAGCAAGTCGAGCTCGTGATCAGCCAGGAATCCGATCCCGCCGAGATGGGCGCCTACGAGGAACTCCTGTTCGACGCCATGCGCGGAAATTCGGCGCGCTTTGCGCGCCAGGATTATGTCGAGGAAGCGTGGCGTATCGTCGATCCGATTCTGCGCGGGGGGATTCCGGTTTACCAATACGAACCCGGCAGCTGGGGACCTGCAGAAGCGGACGGGCTCGTCGCGCCCGAGGGCAGGTGGTTCAGTCCCGGACCGAGGCAATAGTGCCGTGGAGGAATTGAGCCGCGAATAGCTTTTCAGAAATAACGCCGGTCGCGCTCGGCGCCCAGCTCTCGCACATGTTTGGCGAGGAACATACAGGCATTTCGATAAAAGACCAGCGCGAGTGCGGGCCGTTCTTCGAGCAGGCGGGTGAGCTTGTCGAAGGGTATCCGAACGAGCTCGGTCCGCTCCCGCGCTGTGGCGGTGGCGAACCGTGGAGCGGGCTGAAAGAAGGCGAGCTCGCCAAGAGTTTGGCCGGTGCCCATGGTGACCACGGGGGTTTGTTTGCCTTTGACGATAATATCAACCGTGCCCACCTCGATGATGAACAGCGCATCCGACTGTTGCTCGACATCGTAAACCAATTGCCCTGGAAAGAGCGTCGTCTGTTCCGCGACTGCCGAAAGCGCGGAAAGATCGGCGGCTGCGATGCCCCGAAACAGGTAGGTATTCTCGAGCAGCTGAGACTTATCCATCGAACGTCATGCCCCCGTTGGTGCGGTTGGTGGTCGCGCAACTTCGTTGCGGTCGTGGGAAAACTTATGCCCCATTGCTCTGTCCCCGCCTATTGGACCAAGGTCCAATATGCGAAATCCTTCCACTTTATTACAAAACCGCATCTAATTGATCTCACGTTACCGAATGACTTATTAATCAGCAACAAGCAAGCCCACGCGCTCGGCGCTACCCATCACGCGGCAGGGCCTGCACGAATGAGATAAGAATCCTGAGTATGGCAACAGCGATCACAAACATCGTCGATGTCACCGAACAGAAGAGGTTGAACGAGGCGCGCGAGAAAAGCATTCCCTGGAAAAAATGGGGACCCTACTTGAGCGAGCGCCAATGGGGGACCGTGCGCGAAGACTACAGCGAGAACGGGGATGCGTGGAACTATTTCACGCACGATCAAGCGCGCTCGCGCGCGTATCGATGGGGGGAGGATGGCCTCGGCGGAATCTGCGATGACAAGCAGCGCCTTTGTTTTGCGCTCACATTGTGGAACGAGCGCGACCCGATTCTGAAAGAGCGCCTGTTCGGGCTCACCAACGGTGAAGCGAACCATGGCGAGGACGTCAAGGAGTACTATTTCTATCTCGATAGTACGCCGACGCACTCGTACATGAAGTATCTCTACAAGTATCCGCAGCGCGCGTATCCTTACAGCGATTTGGTCGAGACCAACGCGCGTCGCTCGCGGCAGGAGTTTGAATACGAGTTGCTCGATACCGGGGTTTTCGATGAGGATCGCTACTTCGACGTATTCGTGGAATACGCCAAGGAGAGCCCCGAAGACATCCTGATTCGAATCTCTATACACAATCGTGGTCCGGAATCAGCGCCGCTGCGGGTCTTGCCGACCTTGTGGTTTCGCAACACCTGGTCTTGGGGTGATGACGATCTCAAGCCTGTCCTGAAGCAGGCGGGACCGGGAGTCATCAGCGCTAGCCATTACGAGCTAGGCGACTATTCGCTTCATTGCGACGGGGATCCGGAGCTGCTGTTCACAGAAAACGAAAGCAATGCAAAACGCCTATGGAGCCAGCCAAATTCGTCGCCTTACGTTAAAGATGCGTTCCATGCCTATGTGATTTCCGGAACGCGGGAAGCCGTAAATCCGGCCCAAACCGGGACCAAGGCGGCGGCGCACTATGCCATCGAGGTGGCCGCCGGCGGAAGTCAGACCATTCGACTTCGTCTGGCGCCGGCACGAAGCAGCGATGCGTTTAGGAACTTCGACGGAATATTCAAAAACCGCATCACCGACGCCGGCGAGTTTTATCGGCGAATCGCCCCCAACGCGTTGAACGAAGACGAGCGGCTTGTGCATCGTCAGGCGCTGGCCGGTATGCTGTGGAGCAAGCAGTATTATTATTTTGACCTCGAGCGATGGCTCCAGGATCACCAGAGTCATCCGCTGCTCGAGTCCGCCCGCCGCGATTGTCGCAACAGCGAGTGGTTTCACATGCTCAATAGCGACGTGATCTCCATGCCCGACAAGTGGGAGTACCCCTGGTATGCGGCCTGGGATTTGGCATTTCACACCGTGGCGCTCGCGCTGGTGGATTTCGATTTCGCCAAGGAGCAGTTGCTGTTGATGCTGCGCAATCTTTATTTTCATCCCAATGGACAAATCCCAGCCTATGAATGGAACTTTAGCGACGTGAACCCGCCGGTGCACGCGTGGGCCACGCTCTGGCTTTACAAATACGAACAGCAGCTGGGTCGGGCGGACATACGATTCCTGGAGCGGTCGTTTCAGGGCTTGATGCTGAACTTCAACTGGTGGGTCAACCGCAAAGATCCCGCGGGGCGCAATGTCTTCGCCGGCGGATTTCTCGGGCTCGACAACATCGGCGTCTTCGACCGCAGCGCGCAGCTCCCGACCGGCGGCACCCTCGAGCAAGCGGACGGAACCGCATGGATGGCCTTCTACTGTCAGAACATGCTGGACATCGCGCTGATTCTCTGCGAGCACGACCCCATGTACGAGGAAATCGCCTTCAAGTTCATCCAACATTTCATGTGGATCTCCTACGCCATGGACCGCATCGGCGAGCATCAGGACGAAATGTGGGACGAGCAAGACGGCTTTTTCTATGACGTGCTCAGGCTGCCCAATGGCCAGGCGATGCGGTTGAAGGTGCGATCTTTGGTCGGATTGCTGCCGCTGTGCGCGTCGACGGTCTTCGAAGGCGATACCGCTGCGCGATATCCGAAGCTCACGGAGATGATCGCACTCTTCCGCAAACGTCATCCGGAGTTGGTTGCTCAAGTGGCGCCGTCCGATGATGGTTTTTCCGGCTACAAGGGAAGACGACTGTTGTCGATTCTCAATAAGAATAAGTTGAAGCGAGTGCTTGCCTACATGCTCGACGAGAACGAATTTCTCGGACCGCACGGCATTCGTTCGCTGTCCCGCCATCACCTGGAACAGCCCTTTGTGTTTTCCGTTGCCGGTCAGGAGTACAGAGTTCAGTACCTGCCGGCCGAATCGGATACCGGGATGTTCGGCGGCAACTCCAACTGGCGCGGCCCGGTGTGGATGCCCATCAATGCGCTGATCCTTCGGGCGCTGCTCAACCTCTATCAATTCTACGGCGACGACTTCACCGTCGAATGTCCGACCGGCTCCGGTCGCTTCATGACGCTCTTTGAAGTAGCTCGAGAAATTTCACACCGGCTGGCGGGCGCATTTCTGTGCGATGGCAACGGTCATCGGCCGATTTACGGAAGAACCTCCAAGTTCCAGAGCGATCCGCATTGGCGCGACCTGATTCTGTTTTACGAATACTTCCACGGCGACAACGGGGCCGGGCTGGGCGCCAGTCACCAGACGGGCTGGACAGGTCTCATTGCTCCCTTGCTGGATATCTTCGCGCGCATGGATGCACGCACAGTCCTGGAAACCGAGCGCGGTCATATATTGGCCCGTTTAGTGGATGAGCAGGTCGGCGGTGAACAAGTGAGCGCTAAATAAGCAAACCAGGCTAGGTTCACGAGTCACCCTGCCACAATCCTTCTCGATGCCCGTGAATCGTTTCTGAGATCGCAGCAACCCACCCCCCAAGCAGTATTGGACTAAGGTCCAATATACAGATACGCCAGCTCCTTGATTGGATGCACTGCGAGTGCCCCGATTGGCGGAACGGTTATTTTGGCATGCAATGCCACGACGCTGTCGTAAATAACTACGCAAAATACACTATGCGCAGATTCTTAAGCTTCACAGCGTTAATAGCGGTACTGTTGCTGTTTATCCCGAACCTTCGCGCCCAGAGTCCTACAAAGCAGCTGCAGGATACCATGGATCGTATCATCGCAGTTCTTCGAACCATCCGAAGTCCCGAGGATGTTGAAAAAAACCGGGAAGCGCTGCACCGGCTTCTTATTGTTCGGTTTGATTTCACAACTATGGCCAAAAGATCGCTGGGCAATCGCTGGAGCGATTTAGATGGTGAGGAAGCAATATTCGTAGCGGTGTTTACAGACTATGTCGAACACACGTATATGAGCACGCTGGGTTCCTATCGGGGCGAAAAGGTGGTTTACGACGGGGACCGGGTCCAAGGAGAGTCGGCCGAAGTGGACACGCGCGTTATCGGTGGCGAAGGAGCGCCAATCAAAATTCAATACAAGCTCAATCTCACGGGTGGAGAGTGGTTGGTTTACGATGCAGTGATCGATGATGTCAGCGTCGTGGAAAATTATCGATCGCAGTTTGCAAGGGTTCTGAGGACGGCTTCGTTGGAGGACCTCATACAAAGCCTGCGAGCGAAGGCGTCGCAGTAATAAGTTAGTGCATTACGGAGAAATGGATTTCCGTGTGCCCGCGGCGGTACCCACCGACGAAGTTAAATAGCGAACTCGGTACACAAGTCGAACCGTGAAGCCTATCGACTGCAAACAACAAACGTTGTGTTTAAAACCGAGAGTGGCAAGCCGCGGAGGACTCCGGCGCCGCGGGTTCTGACGAGCAACCTCGTAGCGCCAAATCCACTGCTGCAAGGAGGATGAATCATGAAACGCCTTTTTCTCGTGCTGGCCTTGAGTCTTTGTGCGCAGGTGGCATCCGCGTTTACGATCGCCACGGGACCGAACGACGGCACTTATTTTCAGATCGCTCAGGACATCAAGAACCTGGCCGCGAAAGACGGCGTGGAGCTGCAAGTTGTGCCGACCAAGGGTTCCATTGAAAATATTCAGCTTCTGGCATCCGGTAAGACAGACCTGGCCATCGTACAATTGGATGCGCTACGCTTCGTGGTCGACGTCCTCAAGGAAAAAAGGGGAATGGATCTCTTCGATCAAATTAAAGTTCTCCTGAATCTTTATCCCGAAGAGATCCACGTCCTCGCCAATAAGAAGGATATTCAAACCTTCTATCATCTGGAAGGGAAACGCGTCTCGATCGGCACCGAAGGTGGTGGGTCAGCGCTTTCGGCGGCGGTATTATTCTCTGTCTACGATATTAACGCGACGACATCCTTCGACAGCTTTGAAGATGGTGTCAAGAAAGTAATCGATGGGACTCTCGATGCGGTGATTTTTGTCGGCGGGGCTCCGGTGCCCTTTATCGACAAACTCGCCGGGAAATTGCACTTTGTTCGGCTTCCTGCCAATCCCGGGCTCGAACAGATCTATTTCCGCAGTCGATTGACTAAGGCCCAATACAATTGGGCTGAAGGTGATACAGAGACCTATGCGGTGCCCGCGTCGATTGTGGCACTCGATCGCCGCGACGAGGGTTATGCAGGTCAGATGCAGCAACTGGTGCTTTCGGTCTTGAACGGGCGCGAATATTTGGAAAAGAACGGTCATCCGAAATGGAAGAGTTCCATCCTGCAAACCTATTTTCCCAGCCGAGGCTATGAGCCAACCAATCAGGTGATTCAAATTTTCAATGTTCTTGACAGGCAGGGATACAAAATCGTCAAGAAATAAGCGGAGAAAATTCTGTTAGCGGCGTGTGAGGCCAGCGACCGTACCCGTAAGGGAATAAACAAGGAGGAGCGGAAATCATGGAGCTAGCGGTAGAAGACGTTGGCAAGATTGTCACCTCGTACGTTCCCACCCTTTTAGGTGCGCTGGCGATCCTGATCTGCGGGTGGCTGGTGGCGCGCATCATCGGCGCTGTGGTTGCCGGGGCGCTCCGCCGAACGGAGCTCGATAACCGGCTAGCCCGTTTCATTGCCGGGGACCGCTCGGTGGCTGCGATCCATTTGGAGCAGTGGGTCGGCAAGGCGGTGTTTTATCTCCTGATGATCCTTGTTTTGGTCGGTTTTTTTCAGACCCTGGGACTCACTCTGGTAACCGAACCGCTCAACCGGCTGCTAAACCAATTTTTTCAGTATGCGCCGCAGTTGTTCGGCGCGGCGGCTTTGTTGCTGATCGCGTGGGTGCTTGCCAGTCTGTTGAGGGCGATTATCTCGCGCGTCCTCAGGGCAGTTAAGGTCGATCAACGACTTGCGGAACAGACGGAATCTGCCCAGGTGTCTCTGGCTCAAACGATTGCCGATACCGCCTATTGGTTGGTGTTTCTGTTGTTCCTTCCTGCTCTTTTGAGCACATTGTCTCTGCAGGGACTGCTCGGGCCGGTGCAAGGAATGATCAACAAGATCCTGGATTTTCTCCCGAACATATTGACTGCCGGACTGATCCTGCTCATTGGCTGGTTTCTCGCCCGTATCGTGCGAGGTATTGTGACCAATTTTTTGATCGCCGTCGGTGCGGAAAGGTTGACGCAAACAGCCGGGTTAAACCAGATTCTCGGGACCCAGTCTCTCGCCGGACTTTTGGGATTGATAGCGTATGTCCTTATCCTTATCCCCGTGGTGCTGGCGGCGCTCGATGCTTTGCAGCTCCAAGCGGTGACCCTGCCGACCAGCAATATGCTCAATAAGATTCTCGCCGCGATTCCGGATATACTCGCGGCGTCCTTGATCTTCTTGTTTGCCTTCGTGATCGGCCGGCTAGCCGGGAACTTGACGAGCAACCTGTTGAGCGGGATCGGTTTCAACACGATTTTGCGTCGCCTGGGTTTTTCCGCGGGAGCTGCTTCTCCGGGACAACGGACGCCGGCGGAGATGATCGGCTATCTAGTCTTCCTTGCAATCGTATTGGTCGGCGCTACCGAAGCCTCGCGGCAACTGGGCTTCGCCGTCCTCGCGGATCTGGTGAACCGGTTCCTGCTGTTCGCCGGCGATGTGGTCCTTGGCTTGATTGTTTTCGCTATCGGTCTTTACCTGGCCAATCTCGCTTCGGCTGCGATCGAAACCAGCGGCACAGTACATCGAGGCTGGCTCGCCCTGGCAGCGCGTGTTTCTATTATCGTACTGGCCGGCGCGATGGCGCTGCGTCAAATGGGAGTGGCCAACGACATCATCAATCTGGCGTTCGGTCTTCTTCTTGGCGCTGTCGCGCTCGCTGTGGCGCTGGCAGTAGGTTTGGGCGCCCGTGATGTGGCAGGGAGAGAGGTCGAACAAATCATTGAGTCGATCCGAATCAAAGAAGTCGGTGACGGCCAAAGCGAAATCGCGATTCGTTCCTAGGCACGGTCCTGGCATAGGGCCGCTCTCATTGAGCAACGGGGTGTTCTGCGGGTGAAAGTGGAGGAAAGGGATGATGGTGACAAACTGGTATGAATGTGAGTGCTCGCCGGCTATCGCGGCGCTCTCGCGAATACAGCCAACATCAGTTTTCAAGATTGGGCGCAATCTATCGGGCTTTGGCGTGCAGCGCATGCGACGACTTGCCGGCCCGCTGCCTTTGGCAGCGTTTCTCCTTCTGTTCATATTTCCCGGCGGGCAGGCCTATGCTCATCAAGACTCCCAGGAAATCCAACTAGCCGCTGCGTTTGAGTTGCCTCAGTTGCCGAAGGTGCCCGGACTACCTTCCGGCCTGACTGGACCGTCGGCGGACTGGCGCCAGTTCGATTCATTTTTTACCTTCGTCGTAAAGCGCTTCGGCGACGACGTCCCTGGCAATCTGAAAGACTCCTTGGGGGACGCATTTTTGGATTCACGCTACGAACTGACGAGCGCCGTGGCGCCCGGCAGAGGCGGCAATCCGGTGCCGGATTTGTTTGTGAATGGCTGGAAGCGATTGTCGCCTATCATGAATCAAGCGCTGCCGGCATTGCCCAAACAAACGGCGAGTCTGTATTCCAGTTTTATCGGTGCCGCCGATAAGCTCTCTCTCACTGGAGGTGCCGGCCTCAATCTGACGCCCGATGCTTTGAAAGGAATGGCTCGCCTGATCGCGCCGACCAGTACGGCGGATCCGCTGGCGTACAACACCAATGTCGATTCCGGTCTGCGCGGTCTGCTCGGATTCGGCGCAGCATCGCCCATCCCAGGCAGGCAGAGCCGGTTGGATAACCGTTTTTCACCGGAACGAGACGGGGCAACGTTTCTTTCTTTTTGGCTGGGTCGCGCAGCGATTGCAGCGGAACCGGCCGCGGTTGATCTCAACCAAATGTTGCCTGAGCCGAAGGATCTGCAGCGCTATCTCGCGCATGTCAGAGAATTGCTAGTAAGTATGAGCGACAAGATCGCGACCAAATCCAAGCTAACCGATCAATACAAGCCGATTTACCGCCAGATTGTTTTCGCGGCGGCGTGGCAGGAAAGCTGCTGGCGGCAATACATCAAAAAAGGAACTCCGCTCGCTTCAGCGACGGGGGATCTCGGTTTGATGCAGGTAAACCGAAACACCTGGCGCGGCGTTTACGATCTCAAGGGCCTGGGCGGTGATATCACGTACAACAGCAACGCCGGCGGAGAGATTCTCTATTATTATTTGACTCGGCATGCCATCAAAAAAGGCGAGGACAAACAGGCTGGCGGAAACCTGGCACGGGCTACGTACTCCGCTTACAACGGCGGCCCTGGCGCTGTGGCGCGCTACCGAGGGGTGCGGCAAAGTCCGACCTGGAAAAAAGTCGACGAAGCGTTCTGGGAAAAATTTCAAGCCGTGAGCGCCGGAAACGAAATGGCGGTGAAGAGCTGCTACGAGAAATGAAACGTTGCCCTTCCTCGCCGGAAAATTGCAACGCGCCACCATGGCTACCCCCCGCTACCCTGCGTTGTATCAAATCAACACCCGCGTCTGGCTGACCGAATTATCGCGAAAGCTCGGTCGATGCGCGACGCTGGATGACCTTCCTGATGCCGAGCTCGATCGCCTTGCTGAGATGGGCTTTGACTGGATCTGGTTGCTGAGCGTGTGGCAAACCGGACCGGCGGCACAAAAGATTTCCCGAACACATTCAGAGTGGCGTAAAGATTTCGAGGCGACCCTGCCGGACCTGCGCGAAGAGGATATCGGCGGGTCGGGATTCGCGATTCAAGACTATTCGGCACACTGCGATCTTGGCGGAGATGCGGCGCTGGCTCGATTGCGACAGCGGCTGCGGCAGCGAGGTCTCAAACTGATGCTCGACTTCGTCCCAAACCACATGGCGCCGGACCATGCCTGGGTCGATCAGCATCCGGATTTTTTCGTCCATGGCAGCGAAGAAGATTTACAGCGAGCGCCGCAGAACTACTGCCGGGCGCAAACCGGAAATGGTCCGGCGGTACTTGCCTACGGTCGTGACCCGTACTTCGACGGCTGGCCCGATACGGTGCAACTCAACTACGGCAATGCCGCTTTGCAGGAGGCGATGATCGGTGAACTATTGCGGATTGCCGGACAGTGCGACGGTGTGCGCTGCGACATGGCGATGCTCATCCTGCCGGAAATCTTCGAGCGCACGTGGCGTATTCAGGCGCAGGTCTTTTGGCCCATAGCAATTCCGCGCGTGCGGATGAAGTCGCCGGAGTTCACGTTCATGGCGGAGGTCTATTGGGATCTCGAATGGACCATGCAGCAGCAAGGCTTCGACTACGCCTACGACAAACGGCTTTACGATCGCCTGCGCGAAGGTCACGCGCGGCCGGTGCGCGAGCATTTTCATGCGGGCCTCGATTACCAAAACAAGCTCGCCCGCTTTCTGGAAAACCACGATGAGCCGCGGGCCGCAGCGGCTTTTTCTCCGGAAAACCATCAGGCTGCAGCAGTTGTTACTTTCCTTTCGCCGGGCCTTCGGTTCTTTCACCAGGGGCAATTCGAAGCCCGCCGGAAACGCATTTCGCCCCATCTGGTTCGAGGACCGCAGGAGATGGTCGATCAGAACCTCAAACAGTTCTACGAGCGGCTGCTTGCGGCGCTGCGCAACCCGGCGCTGCGCAACGGCGATTGGCAATTGCTCGAATGCGCGCCGGCCTGGAACGGCAACTGGACCGCGGATTGTTTCCTCGCTTTCGGATGGGAAAAGGGCGACGAGGAGCGTTTTTTGGTGGTTGTTAACTACGCGGCGAATCAGAGCCAGTGCTATCTTCGGCTTCACTTTGCCGGGCTCGGGGGGCGGCGCTGGCGATTGGAAGACCTGCTCGGTGACGCGCAGTATGAACGTGACGGCAGCGATCTCCAATCGCGCGGCCTCTATTTGGACATCGGGCCGTGGCGCTATCACCTTTTCAGGATGGGGGATTGTCTTGAGCAACGCAGCTCCGGTAGTCAGCAAGTGGAATGAAAGGAAAGGGAATCGTGAAAGCATCGTCGTCGATCGCTCCATTCGTCAGGTCAATTTTTCATCCGTCGGATTTTTCGAAGACAAGCGAACTAGCTTTTGCGCACGCGCTTGCGATCGCGCTGATTCGAAGAACGGAGCTGGTGATCATGCACGCGGGCCGGGCGAATATCGGCGATTGGGCGCGCTTTCCACCCGTGCGGAAAACCCTCGAACGTTGGCAAGTGCTTGCTCCCGGAAGTCCGCGCTCGGCGGTTTTCGAAAAGCTGGCGGTTCGGGTCAGCAAAGTCAGCGCGCGCGGCAATCCGGTCCAGGCGAGCATCGCTCATATCGAAAAACAAAAACCCGATCTTGTGGTGCTTGCGACCCGCGGCAAGCATGGTTTGCCGCTTTGGCTCAAGCCTTCGGTTTCTCAGGCGATCGCGCGGCGCAGTAATGCAATGACTCTGTTCGTCCCGCGCGGTTGTCGCGGCATTGTGTCGGTGGACGGAGTTATCCGGCTGCGGCGCATCCTGCTGCCGATCGATCACCAGCCAGACGGGCAGGAGGCGGTCATTCGCGCGGTCCGCGCCGCCGCAGCGTTTGGCGATGATGTGGTCGAAATCGTCGCTTTGCACGCCAACGGAAGCACAGTGCCGCAACTCGATTACCCGAAAAGTAAGGCCTGTTCATGGAAAGAGCTTCGCCGCAACGGCGATGTCGCCAGGATCATCCTCGATGCTGGACGCAACGCCGATTTGATCGTCATGGCTACCGAGGGACGGCAGGGTGCTTTGGATGCATTGCGGGGCAGTGTCACCGAGCAGGTTGTCCGTGGGGCGGACTGTCCGGTTCTGGCTGTGCCGGCGCCATAAGAAATCGCATTCTGGCGAAGCCATGACAGCTTATGGGCAAGGGCGGAGACGACTGAATCAATCAATCATTCAATCATTCAATTCGCAGCGTGCGATATCGCTCTAAAATAAGCCGTTCTCGAAAATGCTCGCCAAATTGCGCTACTCGACGGCGTGGGAGGTTCGATGAGGCTTTTCGCTGAAAGGCGCTGGCGCTGGTGGGCAGCGCTGGTAGTTGTGCTATTAGCGGCCGGCATGCTGCGGGCGGCCGCTGCGCCGGAGTTGCCGCCATTGAACGATCCGCCGACCAACGCCCGTCTACCGGGCAAATTCGTATGGGTCGATCTATTGACTCCGGACGTTGCCGGCGCGGAAGCCTTCTACGGCAAACTTTTCGGTTGGAGCTTCAGAAAAATCGGCGATTACACATTGGCATTCCTCGGTGATGAGCCGATGGCCGGCATGGCGCGCGTTGAAGCGAAAGCTCGTGAGCGCGAGCGAGCCCGCTGGGTGGGCTATATTTCGGTGCCCGACGTGTCGGCGGCGCAACGTCAGGTCGTGAGCCAGGGAGGCCGAGTTTTGGTCAGTGCACGGAGCTTTCCCAAGCGTGGCGATCTGGCGGTCTTCGCCGACCGCGAGGGGGCAATTTTCGGGGTGATGTCCTCGTCGTCGGGAGATGTCGAAGATTTTTTGACCGAAACGGGGGATTGGATCTGGGCGCAGTTCTTCAGTCGCCGGGGTGACGCGGCGGCGAAGTTTTACGCGTCGATCGCCGGGAGCACGGTGCTCGACGCACCCAAACCCGACGGGTCCAAACGGTGGTTTCTCGTCAGCCAGGGATATGCCCGCGCAAGCATCGTCGAGATTCCTCCGAGTCACACCGATAGCGGGCCAGGGTGGCTGGGCTATATTCGCGTGACCGATGTGACGTCGACAGTGGCTCTCGCTGTAAAATTAGGCGGGCGTGTGCTCGTTTCCCCTAAGCCGGACCTTTTTGACGGCAAAGTGGCGATAATCGCCGATCCCGGCGGTGGCGTCTTCGGTGCGCTTCAGTGGGATCCGGTTGGCAGCGAAGGGGGCAAGTGATGCAAGCGCCCGTCCGCCGGCTCTTTTTCTCCGCTGCTTGTATGTGGGCTGCGATCGGTTGTTCCGGCGTGGAATCCGGAAACCCCTACGGTCACGTCTATTATGGAACGGACTGGTATTACGCCGACGATTGGTATCCCT
>Ga0310810_10001928_pt1 | contig 22032 bp, 18 predicted proteins | sample NCmetagenome_FD_207641 | JGI IMG/M metagenome (GOLD analysis project Ga0310810, IMG submission 207641) | Soil microbial communities from experimental microcosm in Duke University, North Carolina, United States - NC | ecosystem: Engineered > Artificial ecosystem > Soil microcosm > Unclassified ... | reverse complement strand
GGGCTGAAGTTCGAAATCCGCCCAGCCGAGATGTTCGCGTCACTCGCGGCCAAGATCACCGACAAATACATGCTGGGCGCAATCGCCGCGGCGGGTATAAGCGGCGCGCTCATCATCCTCATGTTCGTCCACCAGGCTGCCAAGGCCAGTGGACTGGAAGCAAGAGAAACCAAGGCCGTCAACGACTCGGCGCAGTTCGGCGCCGTTCTATCGGCCAAGGCAAAGGCGGAAGCATCGCGCGATTCGCTGTATCAGCAGATCGCGATCATCAAATCGATTGACGATTCCCGTTATCTCTGGTCGCATCTCATGTACGAGATCAGCACCGCGCTGCCGCAGTACACGTGGCTGACCGAGATCACCCAGACGAGTGCGCCGAGAAGCGCAGCCGCCGCCGACACCTCCAAGAAAGTGGCCGTCGTCGACAGTACGGCATCGCCGCAAAAGAGAGCCGCGGATAGGAATCGCGCGGTCAAGGCGAGATCGGACTCGCTTCTGGCAGCCGCCAAAGAGCTGAAGTTCAAGATCGTTGGCCACACGGTGGACATTCAGGCCCTGACTCGATTCATGAAGTCACTCGAAGCATCCCCGTTCATTCAGAACGTTCAGCTGAGTCGCTCGGATCTGGTTCAAGCCGAAGGAAAGGAAGTCACGGAGTTCACTCTCGAAGCGGAGACTCAATCCCCTCCAGCTTTCGCGATCAAAACGGTTCCACTCGTAGTCTCGGCGGTGCACTAACATGGCAATCGGCGCTAACATGACGAAGCGCGAGCAGATGTGGGGCGGAATTGGAGTCGCCGCCGTCCTGCTCCTGGGCGCGTACTGGTACTTCATGTACAAGCCGAAAGCGGCGGAGCTGGCTGTTACTCAGGCCCACGTCGACTCGCTTGAGAAGAAGAATCAGCAGGCAAAGGCCGACATCGCCACGGGAAGTCTGCAGAAGCTTCGCGCGCAGTCGGCGGAGTACGAGCAGAGCCTGAAGGTGATGCGTCAGCTGGTTCCGAGAAGCAACGAAGTCCCCGCACTGCTCGAGGACATCTCGACCGCGGCTCGCCGCGTCGGACTCGATCTCGCGACGGTGGAACCGATGCCGGTCCTGCCGGGAGAACAGTTCGATACCTACCGGTACAAGCTCGCCGTCACGGGAGGATATCACCCCGTTGGTCAGTTCCTTAGCAACGTCGGCTCGCTCAACCGCATCATCGCGCCAGTAAGCATGGCGATCAAGCTGCACCCGATCGCCGACAAGACGAAGGCTCGGTTAAAGAAGGGCGAATCGCTCGTCGACACCGAGTTCCAGGTCCAGACCTATGTCGTGCGTACGGTACCGTATGCTCCGACTCCGGCGGTGAAACAATAATGAAGCGCTCCATTTCTTTCGCGGTGGTCCTCGTGTTGGCACTCGCCAGCGGCGCATCTGCCCAGGCGCGCGCGCAAGTCACGACGCGACCAAACGCTGGTACGGCCGTCAAGCCCGCAGCGTCCAAAGCGGCACTACCGCCAGCTCCCGCCCCGAAGAAGCCGGCAGTGGCAGCGGCTCCCGTTCCTGCACCCGATACAGCTCCCAAGGTGTTGATCAATCGGGAGGTTTTCTCCTATGAGGGCGATGGCAGGCGTGATCCATTCGTGTCGCTGCTTTCCACCTCCGACCTCAAACCCATGCTCGCCGATCTGAAGCTGGTTGGCGTCGCTTACGATCCACGCGGCCAGAACTCTGTTGCGGTTTTGAGAGACATAACGTCTAAAGACCAGTACAAGGTGAGAGTTGGCCAGACGATAGGCAGAATGCGTGTCGCGGCCATCCAGCCCAAGGCAGTGATTTTCACGATCGAAGAGTTCGGTTATAGTCGCCAGGAGCTCCTGCCGATAGCGCCGCCCGATTCGAGCAAAATGAGGCTCCGATAATGAGTTTTCTCAAAGCGCTGCCAGCCGCGGCGCTCCTGTTTCTGCCCTCGTCGGCCGTAACCGTTCACTCACTCAGCGTAGTCCCTTCATCGGGAAAGGCTGAAGTGGTGATCGGTGTCAACGCCGCCGTCGAAGTGCAGGACTTCACGCTCGATGCGCCCGCCCGGGTCGTCGTCGATCTGAAGGGGGCCACGCTCGACATGTCCCGCCATACCTACGACAGGGCGTGGCGCGGCGGTATCACGAACATTCGCTACTCGCAATTCCGTCCCGGTATCGTCCGCGTCGTCATCGAGCTGGACGCGAAGCACCCATATGAAGTGAAGCGCAGCGACAAAGAAGTCCGGATCTCGGTGACCGGCGGCAAGACCAACGACTATTCAGCGTGGCCATCATCCGAGTCCCGCGATTCCTACGCAACAGCACCGAGGCCAGCGGCCGTCCGCGCTCCCGCCGTCGCCAGAGTCGATGCGGCCAAGACACGAGTCGCGTCGGCGCCAGCCCGAGTCTACGAAACGGCGTCGGCCAAGGCCGTCGTCCAGGTTGAATCATCGGTAGCCCAGCCAGATACGCAGTACGATCCAGCTCCGCCCGCGACCGAACCCGAGGCAACCAGAATCGCGTCGTCGTACAACGCGAAGCCGATCGCACTCTTCTCGCAGGTGCAGCAGTCACAGCAGGCGCCCATAACGGTCACGTTCCAGGACACCGACATCAGAGACGTAATCGCGTCGTTCGCGGCCTTCGCTGGCCGGACGATTGTCGTCGGCAAGGATGTCTCCGGAACGGTCACCGCTGAAGTCAAGAACCAGCCCTGGGACGTCGCGCTGCGCGCGATTCTTTCCGGGCAGGGTCTGGCAGCATCGGAAGACCTGATCTCGGGCATCATCACCGTTGACAGCTACGCCAACATCCTGAATCGCCAGGCGTCCGAGCCCCTTCAGACGCAGCTGATCTCGATAAACTATGCTCGCGCGGGTGCGCTCGTTCCGACCATTCAGTCCCTGCTTCAGAAAGACTGCCCGCAGGTACCAACCAGCGGTAACGTCGTCAACAACGCCAGGCCAAACTGCGTTGCGCGCGGCCTCGTCGCCGCCGACAGCACCACCAACACGCTTATCATCACGGAAACGGCCTCGCGCCTCGCCGACGTCCTGCAGTACGTGCACAACCTGGACGTTCGCACTCCGCAGGTCGGCATCAAGGCCAAGATCATTTTCGTCAACAGAACGAACATCGAAGACATCGGCCTCTCCTACGATTTGGGAACGGGAACCGATCAGTTCTTCAGCCAGCTCGTGAAGCGTCCGGATCCGGCGACGCTCAAGCCCATCGACACCAACGGCGACGGAGTACCTGACGCCCTCGGCGGCGGCACGCCGTTCAATGGCGACAGAATTCTACTCGGCGGCAACGCGCTGTCGGCGATCGCGAATGCCAATGCCAGAGTCGTCAACCCGGCGCTCAGCGTCGTGTTCTCGACAGCGCTCGGCAAGTTCCAGCTCACCAGCTTTCTCGACGCGCTCCAGGAAGTCCGCCTCGCCGATCTACAGGCCGAGCCGAGCATCGTGACGCTCGACAATAGGCAGGCATCGATCCAGGTCGGTCAGGAAATCCCGATCAGAGTTCTCGACGCCAACACGCAAAACTCGGGCAGCGGCGTCTCGGTCACCCAGCCGCGTGCGACGGTTCAGATGAAGCAGGTAGGTATCATCCTGACCGTTACGCCGCACATCACGAACAACCGTCAGATCCTGCTGCTGCTGCACGCCGAGAACTCGGATGCGCAGCTGGCATCGTCCGACGTCGGCTTCATCTTCGGCAAACAGTCCGGAGACACTCAGCTCCTCGTTGGCGACGGCGAGACCGCAGTAATCGGCGGCCTGACCGTTACGCAGACCACGCAGTCCAAGTCGGGAATTCCGCTCCTCGTCGACCTGCCAATCATCGGCAGGCTGTTCGGCGAAACGCGCACCGACGATGAGAAGCGCGATCTACTGATCCTCGTCACCCCACACATCATCGACGACGGCGCGCCGATACCGGGCGCATCGTCGAATCCGATCCCACCAGCCACCCGCTAAAGGTGACTCGAATGTCCATAAATATGTCTGTCGACTTGCGCCGCGGTGTCGTTCTGGCCGTGGTAGCAGCGTCGATTTCTCTCGGGGTCGCGGCGTGCAACGACACGACGTCGATCGATCCCCAGCGGGACCGTATTCCGCCGAAGATCGCGCTCGCACCAATCACCGGTCAGGCTGACACGGTAATCGCATTTACGACACAGGCGACCGATAACCTCGGCCTGAAGACCGTTCACGTTCAGGCGATCGGCGCGGCCAGCGGCGTTTTCGACACGACATTTACGAGCGCTGTGACGAACTTCTCGATCGGCTTCAAGATTTTTTCGTCGCGTGCCACCCCGCCTGGAACGCCGGTCACGATCACCGCCGAAGCGTTTGACGGCGCCGGAAACTCGTCGGGCGTTGACACGCTGATAATGGCGACTGGAAACGTTCCGCCGCCGGAAGTGAGAATCATCAGCCCGTTCTCGGGCAGCTCCGCGGTTCTTGGCAAGTCGATACTGGTGACGGTAATGGGGAAGACCGCTATCAAGGTCCTCGCCCTTGGCCTCAGCACCACCGGCCCCGTGGTTCGCACCGACTCGGTGCTGTTCGCGAGCCCGCTGGCCGATTCCATCACAATGCAGGACACGATCGCAATTCCACTTACTGCGACGCCCGGCACGCTCACGATCACGCCGTTCCTCCGGGATTCACTGGGGCAGCGCGCGACGGGTCCAAGCATCACGATTACCGTTCAAACTGCGGCGCAGATCAATTCGGTGCCGGTAGTCAACGCGTATTGCCTACTGAGCTCGAGCTTTGACAATGCCTGCGGTCACGGCAGGCGAATCGAAGTAACCGACACCGTTCACGTGGAAGCCGATGATCCCAGCGGGATTGGTGCGCTCGGGTACGAGGTGCGCAGCATTCCTGGCGGTCCGATCGACGATTCAGCGACGTATGTGGCGAGCGGCAACCTGACGTTCGAGCCGCACACGTTCAAGATGAGGCTGCCTTACTCGAGCTTCCCGACCACCGCTTACATCCAGGTTTTCGGCCGAAACTCGAATGGTGTGAGAGCGTACGCGAAACTGTCGAATGGTACCGATCGAGTGGATACAGTCACCGTCGTCGCCGGTGTTACTCGCTCGCTGCCGTTCGGCGGGCAGGTGGCGGATGCGCTGTATCACGCAGGCAAGGATCGTCTCTACCTGACGAACATCACGAGGAACCAGGTGGAGGTCTTCAACCTGGCCGACTCGTCGTTCAAGGCACCCATCATCGTTGGCTCACGTCCCTGGGGCCTCACGGCTTGGCCGCGTGACCGCCTCGGCACCAAGGGCGACACCTTACTCGTTGCCAACTCTGGCGGCACGCAGATCAGCTACGTGGATCTGGATCAGGGTCTCAGCGGCAGTGGACTCGAGGTGTTCCGCTACCTGCTGCCGAATATCGTGGTGGCCACGATTACAACGACGACTTCCGCGACGAGCGGTCTGCCGATAACTGTGAGGACCGTCTACGACTTCAGCGATCGTCCGCAGTACATCGGGGCGACTTGTCACGAGGTAGGCGGGATCTGCCAGGACGTCATGCTGACCTACTCGACTACTCCAACACCGGGCCAGTCGCCGCCGTTCGGCAATCTCAACGGTACGTTAAGATGGGAAAACCTGACCAAGGGTGTCACTGCCGCCGGCAAGTCAGATTCAACCACATCGCACTTCTTCTTCGAACAGGCGATCGGGCAAACCGGCGCGCGTGGCGATACACTCGAGATCGAGCGATTCGATGCCGATGGTGTCGGGCAGGCGACGTTAGTGCCGGGCCGTGGACCCCTCGGCTCCACGGTTGTAAGAATCGCCGAGCTGGCATTCCGCGACACCACTTTCGTGCGCAGTTCCGGCAACTTCCGCCGCTCGGTATTCGGTGAGGGCGGGAGCATTGTCAACAGCCGCGCAATGATGTACGACGTTGACAGAGGATACGATCCAACCTTCTGGTGGATCGACAGGGGCGTCTCTCCTCCGACCGACGTGTCGGACTTTATCGCCAACACTTCGGCGAGAATGTTCGGTGTGGCCATCAACTTCGATGGTGGACTCGCGGCGATCCGCGCGGACTCGACCTACATACTCAATCCCGCGCTCCGCCTCATGGGAATCTTGAACACCACTAACACCAACGCCGGTCTTGATTTCCATCCGGAGAATACCGGGACCTTCTCGTTCCCGCTCAACACGCGTCTTGCATTCGCAGCGTCGTCCGAGCCGTTGATCGAGATTTACGATACCAATTGCTATCTGAGAGTCGGAACGATTCCAATCAAGGACCCGATCATTGGTCCAATCACGGCGGCGCTGCGGCCTTCGGGTCAGCTGGTGCTCGTTGGAGCGACCGCTCGAGGAGTGGTAATCGCGCAGCTACCGAACACGTTCACGACTACCTGCCCCTAAGGGTCAGATCATCGTCAGACAAAGAGCCCGGCCAAAAGCCGGGCTCTTTGCTTTAGGGGTTGTCACAAGAGCGCCTCCTCGTTCTTTTTGGTCCCATGCTGCGATTCACCACTGCCGGCGAGTCACACGGCCCCGCGCTCGTGTCCATCCTCGAGGGGATGGTAGCCGGCCTGCCTCTGGTCACCGCTGATGTCGATGCGCAGCTGGCGCGCAGGCAGCAGGGCTACGGACGCGGCCGGCGCATGAAGATCGAGTCGGACCACGCCGAGTTCCTGTCGGGGGTCCGGGCTGGTGAGACGCTGGGATCGCCAATCGCCATGCTGATTCAAAATCGCGACTGGAAGAACTGGCAGGAGATCATGGATCCAGCCCCCCGGGAGGGCGATCCCGACCGAATGCGGACGGTTACCCGCCCGCGGCCCGGACACGTGGATCTGTCCGGCATGCTCAAGTACGATCGAGATGATGCCCGGGATGTGCTGGAACGGGCCTCGGCCCGCGAAACGACCGCCCGCGTGGCCGCAGCGGCCGTGTGCAGGCGTTTTCTGGGCGAATTCGGCATTACCCTGGGAAGCCACGTGGTTCACCTTGGCGGCGTCGACGCGAAGCGGCCGGACAAACTGCCTGCGGACCTGAACGCCGCGGCTGACGCCTCGCCGCTGCGCACGTTGGATGACGCCGCGGAGAAGGAGATGGTCGCCCGCATCGACGCCGCCAAAGCCGATGGCAACACGCTCGGCGGAATCGCCGAGGTGATCTGCGACGGAGTGCCCGTAGGACTGGGATCGCACGTGTCGTGGGACAGAAAGCTCGATGGCAGACTCGCCGCGGCGATAATGTCTATCCCCGCCGTGAAAGCCGTTGAGATCGGGCTCGGCGTTGAAGCCGCCCGCAGAAAGGGCTCCGATGTTCACGACGAGATCGACTCCGACGAGGGAAACGTAAAGGCAGGGCGCGTCCGGAGGCGTACCAATCGCGCGGGCGGACTGGAAGGCGGCGTCACCAACGGCGAGCAGATTGTCCTGCGTGCGTCCATGAAACCGATCAGCACGCTGATGCGCCCACTCGGAACAATCGAAATGAAGACGCGCGAGCCCGCGCAAGCGGTGGCGGAACGAAGTGATGTCACCGCCGTTCCAGCGATGGGGGTAATTGCCGAAGCCATGACAGCCTTCGTCATTGCCCAGGCCTTCCTCGAGAAGTTCGGCGGAGACTCGCTCGGGGAGACGCGGCGCAATTATGAGAATTACGTGGCTGGCTTACGTGACAGACGCGGACGATAGAGCCTCGCCTCCTCATTTGATCCTCGTCGGACTCCCGGGCGTCGGGAAGACAACGATCGGCAAAGAAGTGGCGCGAAAGCTGGGTAGGCCGTTCCTCGATTTCGACCAGGAAATCGAGCGGCGGTCGGGAATGCAAGTGCGCGAGATATTTCGCGTGAAAGGGGAAGAGCACTTTCGCGAGCTGGAATTCCTTCTGACCAAAGAGCTGAGCTCTACTGGCGGAATGGTGCTTTCTCCGGGCGGGGGTTGGATCACTCAGTCGAAATCAGTCGAACTTTTGCGTTCGGCTGGACGTATCATATACCTTAGAGCGTCACCCGAAGCAGTCGCACGCCGATTACGCAGGGTAGAGACCCGGCCGCTCCTGGCCGGTCGGGACCCGGTGGTGGCACTTCGGGAGCTGTACGAGAAAAGGCGGGCGCTGTACGAGACCGCCGACGCGGTTCTCGATACGGAAAGGCTTGCAAGGCAACAACTTATAGCGAGAGTCGTCGAGCTTGCCTCGACCATCAAATAACTAACGAACGCCAATGGACGAACGGATTCCTGCACAGACAACATTCCGGGTGATGGGCCCACACGAGCGGGGACGCTTCGCTCCCGAAGCCTGGGGTCATCTGCTCTCTCTCAATGGCTCGGGCGCAATCAACGGCCTTGAGCTGGAGCACATCATCGAAAGAGCGCTCATGCAGTTCGAGGGGCGGATCGCTCTCGACGATCTGCGCGGGCTACTCGAGGGAACTGGGCTGGAAGATTCGTCCGGAAGCGGCGACAACAACACTACGGTGCATTAGATGGCGAAAGCCAAGACAGCTAGAACGAAAGCAGCCACGAAGCGCGCGACGAAGTCCGCTGCCGTGAAGACAATTTCGGCCAAAAGCGTCGCGATCAAGCCGAGGCGCGCCAGAAAAGGCGCAACGGCGAGGATCGTCGATGACGAAGGTCCGTCCGAGCCCGGCTCGACTTCACTCGTAATCGTCGAGTCGCCGGCGAAGGCCAAGACTATCGGGAAGTATCTGGGGCGCGCGTACAAGGTACGCGCGACGATTGGTCACGTCCGTGATCTGCCCGAGAAGAAAATGGGAATCGACATCGAGAACGGCTTCGAGCCGGAATACGTGACGATCCCCGGAAAAGAGAAAACCGTCGCCGACTTGAAGAGCGCGGCCAGAGACTCGCGCGAGATTTTCCTCGCAACCGATCCGGACCGCGAGGGCGAAGCGATTGCCTGGCACGTGGCGCAACAGATCAAAACCAAGAATGGCGCGCCGATGAGGCGCGTCCTCTTTCACGAGATCACTCGCGATGCTGTACAGCTGGCGATCGCGAACGCGGGGCAGATCGACGAGCGGAAAGTCGACGCGCAGCAGGCGCGACGCGTCCTCGATCGCCTCGTCGGCTACAAGGCGAGTCCCGTCCTCTGGAAAACCGTGAAGAAGGGAATTTCGGCGGGGCGCGTGCAAACCGTCGCTTTGCGCTTGCTGGTGGAAAGGGAGCGCGAGATCCGCGCATTCAAGCCGGTAGAGTACTGGACAGTCGAGGCTCTCCTCGAAGAGGCCGGGCAGCAGTTTACCGCGAAGCTCCATCTCCTCGACGGCAAGAAGCCGGTGATCAGCAATGAAGCTGAGGCGAATGTGATTCTCGACGCGCTCAAGTCGCGGAAGACGTTCCAGGTCACCGAGGTCAAGCGGCGCGAGCGAAGAAAGAATCCGGCGGCGCCCTTCACCACCAGCACTCTGCAGCAGGACGCGGCCAAGAAGCTCGGCTTCGGATCGAAGCGGACAATGAGGCTGGCGCAGGATCTCTACGAGGGAATCGAGATCGGCGAGGAAGGCGCGGTAGGGCTGATCACCTACATGCGCACTGACTCGACGCGAGTGGCGCAATCGGCCGCCGATCAGGCGCGCGAGTATATCAAGATGATGTACGGCGAGCCCTATCTGCCCGATGCGCCGCGGCTCTACAGCGACAGCAAATCGAAGAACGCGCAGGACGCGCACGAGTCCGTCCGTCCGACGGATCCGACGCGTCGTCCCGAGCACATCCGCAAATACCTCAAGGAAGATCAGTACAAGCTTTACGAATTGATCTGGCAGCGGTTCATGGCGTCGCAGATGACGCCCGCGATCTTCGACACGACCACCGTCGATTTCGACTTCGATCGATTCCTGTTCAGAGCAACCGGGAGCGTCGTCAAGTTCGACGGATATCAGCGTCTTTACAAGGAATCCCGCGAGGCCGAAGAAGGGAAAGCGCTCGAGGAAGAGCAGGGGCTGCCGGTGGTCCAGAAGGGCGAGGACATTCCGGTCAAGGCGATCACTCCGTCGCAGCATTTCACGGAGCCACCGCCGAGATACTCCGAAGCCAGTCTGGTCAAGGAGCTCGAGCGACTGGGCATCGGCCGGCCGTCGACGTACGCATCGATCGTTTCGACTCTCGTGGATCGGCGGTACGCGATGCTCGAGCAGCGACGGTTTTTCCCCACGTTCCTCGGCGAGCAGGTCGAGAGAGTGATGGTGAAGAGCTTCCCCGATGTGTTCAACGTTCGGTTCACATCTCATATGGAAACCGATCTCGACAAGATCGAGGAAGGCGACGTGAACTGGCGGAAAATGCTCAAGGACTTCTACGGACCGTTCGCGGAATCGGTCAAGAGCGCCGACATCGAGTCGCTGATCGGTGAAGCGCACGATCTGTCGATGCTCGAGACCGAGAGATGTCCGACGTGCGGAGGGAAGCTGGTTCCACGCGGTGGATTCTTCGGTCCGTTCGTCGCGTGCGAGAACCACCCGAAGGATTGCAAATTCACGCGACCTTTGCGCGGCGATCGCAAGCCGGCCCAGCCGACGAACGAGATTTGCCACGAATGCGGCTCGCCAATGGTGATTCGTCATGGTCGGTCGGGAGAATTCCTCGGATGCAGCACGTTCCCGAAATGCCGAGGCACGCGGTCGATGCCAACGGGCGTGAAGTGTCCGAAGGACGGCGGAGACATCTCGGTGCGCCGCTCGAAGAAGCGCGGGAAGGCTTTCTACGGGTGCTCGAATTATCCCAAGTGCGATTTCGTGGTGTGGGACAAGCCCGTGGCCGAGACGTGCCCCGAATGCGGATACATCGGTGCCGAGTCGAAGTTCACTAAAGCGCGCGGCGACTACAGGCGCTGCATCAAGTGCGCTAACGAGTGGGACGTCGCGCCGACGCCCGAAGCCGTGGCGGTGTGACGCCGCGAGTTACGGTCGTCGGGGGCGGTCTTGCCGGCTCCGAGGCCGCCTGGCAGCTCGCCAGACGGGGTCATGATGTATCGCTCCACGAGATGCGCCCGGTCACGACGACGCCGGCGCACAAGACCGACCGACTCGCGGAGCTGGTTTGCTCGAACACCTTCAAGAGCACGGAGCTCACGAACGCTCACGGGCTGCTGAAGGCCGAGATGCGTCTGCTGGGCTCGCTCATTCTCGACGCTGCCGATGTCGCGCGCGTCGCGGCCGGCAGCGCGCTGGCAGTCGATCGCGATGTATTCTCGGCCACGGTGACAGAGCGAATCGCGTCCGAGGAGAGAATCGACATCGTCCGCGAGGAAGTGATGGCGATTACGGCGCCCTGCGTAATCGCGACGGGTCCGCTCACCTCGGACAGGCTAGCGGCATCGATCCAGGAGCGGCTGGGCGTGGGCGCTCTGGCTTTTTACGACGCCATCGCGCCGATCATCTCGCGCGAGTCGATTGACGATACTGTCGTTTTTCTTGGCTCGCGCTACGGGAAGGAGACGATGGACGGCGCTGGCGAAGACGGCGCGTATCTCAACTGTCCGATGTCCCGCGACGAGTACGAGACATTTGTCGATGCTCTGATTACCGCCGATCAGTTTCACGGACATGAATTCGACGAGGTCCCGTACTTCGAGGGCTGCATGCCGGTCGAGGTGATGGCGAAACGTGGACGCGACACGATGCGTTTTGGTCCACTAAAGCCGGTGGGGCTGCGCGATCCCCGCACGGGTCGAGAGGCGCACGCAGTAGTGCAGCTTCGTCAGGAGGATCGAGCTGGTCGTATGTGGAATCTGGTGGGATTTCAGACGCGGCTCAGGATTCCGTGTTCTCAGAATGATTCCGGGTCTGGCGGACGCGGAATTTCTCCGTTACGGGTCGATCCATCGTAATTCCTACCTCAACTCGCCCTTGGCGCTGAGCGCGCATCTGTCGGCGCGCGACGAGCCGGCGGCCCTTTTCGCTGGTCAGATCACGGGCGTCGAGGGGTACACGGAGAGCTCTGCTACCGGGCTCCTCGCCGGAATCAACCTGGCGAGAATTCTATCCGGTGACGATCCGGTGATTCCTCCTCCGACGACGATGATTGGCGCGCTCTACCGTTATATGAGCGAGGCGGATCCGAAGCACTTTCAGCCGATGAACGCGAATTTCGGCCTGCTCGACGAGCTGCCGGAGCAAATCCGCGACAAGAAGCGAAAGCGCGAAAAGTTCGCCGAGCGCTCGCTCGCTGACATGCAGGCCTGGATCGACGCGCACAATCTCCACGGCGCGCCCCTCGCTCGTACATGACCGCGCTCCTTGCCCGCGCAATGACCGAAGCTCTCGTCGGCAGATGAGCGAGCCACAGGCGGTTGAGGAGTTTCTGACGCACCTCGAAAAGGAACGCGACGTCTCGCCGAATACTCTCATCGCGTATCGGCGAGATCTCGAGGAATTCGTCTCGTTCCTCGGTCGCTACTACGGTGCGACCGAATGGTCGTGGCAGGGGCTGGATCGCCTGGCGATCCGCGGATTTCTCGCGCACTTGACGCGGAAGAAGCTGAACAAGCGATCGATTGCGCGGAACCTCTCCGCGGTACGGAGCTTCTACAAGTACCTGCACCGCAACGAACAGGTCGAGGCAAATCCGGCGCGTGGTGTCACGACCCCGAAGCAGGACAAGTATCTGCCCGGGTATCTGGATCGCGGGCAGATCGAGCTTCTGTTCCAGGCGGCCGGGCTCAAGGCTCAGGAGGGTCGGTTCGGCGATGTGCGCAACTCCGCGATTCTCGAGCTCTTCTACTCGACCGGAATGCGACTGTCGGAGCTACGCGGAATCAATCGGATGGACATCGACTTGATGTCGCAGCAGGTGAAGGTGCGCGGGAAGGGGAGGAAGGAGCGGATCATCCCGATCGGCGACCACGCGCAGCTCGCGCTCAGAAACTATGAGTCGAAGCGTGACGAGTTGTTACGGGCGATCGGTTCGAGCGGCGACCGCACGGCATTTTTCCTGAGCAATCGCGGCAGACGCATCTCGGTGCGCGCGATTCAGAACGCGGTGAAGGGATTTCTCGACAAGATCGATGAGAACTCGGGGCTTTCCACACACTCGCTCCGCCACACTTTCGCCACTCATCTGCTCGATGCGGGCGCGGATCTCCGCGCGGTACAGGAGCTACTCGGGCATGCGTCGATCTCGACCACGCAGATTTACACGCATACGAGCATCGAGCGGTTAAAGCAGGTTTATCAGAAGGCGCACCCTCGCGCCTGAGCTCCAGAATCGGCCGTTCCGTGATTGGGGCACGATAATGGCTCTAGGTATCCGCGCGCGCGTTAAATTCGCGCGGCTGCTTCAGGAACCAACGCAATTCCAAAAATGACGAAATACTCTTTTCGCCTGACGTATATAAATGCGCGTCGTCCACTGCGCGTTGACGGTCTCGACACTGTTGGTATAAATGCACGCCCCCCCGAGAGCGTGGCCAGAGAACTAATTCGAGGCCCGACTGAAGCCGGTCGCGCGATTCATGGGTACTATCATGAACCGCCAACTACCAGGCATGCTGCTAACAGCTTTCGCCTTTTGCATCACTATATCGTGTTCAGACAAATCAGCCTCGGACCCGACAGGTCCGGCGCTGAACGATTCGACGGCTGCCGCCGCTCGTGTCGCCTCGGCAACGGTGACTCTTGCTCAGAGCACGCTCGAGGTTGGACAGACCACGCAGGCGACGGCGCTTCTCCTGGATCGTTACAACAATCCGCTAACGCTGGCCGTTGTCTGGAGCAGCAGTGACAGTTCCCTAGCCACTGTTTCTGGGTCAGGACTCGTAACGGCAAGATCTCCCGGCACGGTTTCCATTGTCGCAACCCGGGGAGGTAAGAGTGGCGCGGCCACACTGACGGTCCTCCCGTCAACAGTTACCGTCGCCTCAGTCACCGTAAGTTTGGCAGCAAGCTCGCTTACCGTCGGTCAAACGACGCGGGCAACGGCCACGCTCCGCGATTCGAGCAACAACGTGTTGTCCGGTCGTCCTGTCGTTTGGGCGTCGAGCAACATGAGCGTCGCGACGTCATCGGACTCGGGCATCGTCACAGCGCTTGCTGCGGGCTCGACCCAGATCTCGGCTTCGAGCGGAGGACAAACCGGAGCGGCGCCTCTGAGCGTGACGGCGGTATCTCCCGTTCCAGTGGCATCGGTAACAGTCACACCCTCATCAGCGACACTTCAGATCGGAGCGTCTGTTCAGCTCCAGGTGTCGGCGTTCGATAGCAGCAATAACGTCTTGACGGGCCGCGTCGTGACATCGTCGAGCGCGAACCCTGCCATTGCATCGGTCAACTCGCTCGGTCTGGTCACCGCGGTCGGTGCCGGCACGACCCAGATAACTGTGACCAGCGAAGGCAAGAGCGCGATCGCCACGATCACCGTAAGTACATCGGCACCTCCGCCGACAAACCCCGGTACGGTCACGAACCTCCAGGCATCTGTGACTGGTAGCAGCAGCGTCACACTTTCATTCACGCAGGTCGATGACGGAACCGGTCAACCGGCAAAATATGATGTGCGCTTCGCGGTGGCCCCGATTTCATGGGGGTCGGCGACATCCGCAACAACGGGGACCTGCACCACACCATTGGCGGGCACGGCAATTGGAAGCCAGATCAGTTGCACAGTTCTCGGGCTCGCGCCAGCGACGAATTACAACTTCCAGCTGATTGCGTTTCGCGGAACGCTGAATCTCAACGCGGTATTCGGAAGCCTTTCGAATATGGTCTCAGCCACGACCACAGCCTCGGCACCTGTTCCAGTAGCATCGGTTTCGGTCTCACCTGCATCGTCGAGCCTCCTTGTTGGGGCTACGGCTCAACTCACAGCCGTCACCCGCGATGCAAGCAACAACGTGCTCGCCGGGCGAGTGGTTACATGGTCGAGCGCGAATACGAGCATTGCCTCAGTCAATTCGAGCGGCTTGGTCTCGGCGGTCGGGGCCGGATCCACTACGATAACGGCCACCAGTGAGACCAAAACCGGAGCCGCGACGGTAAACGTACAGGCAGCACCACCGCCGCCACCGCCTCCCGGACTCCTCTTTGAGGAAGACTTCGAGAACACCAGCATCGCGTCGCGAGGCTGGTACGACAATACGAACGTGCAGCTCTCGACAGTTGAGCACATAGCGGGCAGCACCGCCTCGGCCCAGTATCATTTCCTCGCCGGCGCGACCAGTCCGACAAGCGGCGGGGCACAGCGCCACAAGTTCACGCCGTCGAACTCGTTCTATCTCAGCTATTACGTGAAGTACAGCACCAACTGGGTTGGATCGGGCACGGCCTATCACCCGCACGAGTTCTACGCCCTCAGCACACTGGATGGAGATTGGGACGGCCCATCAAACAACTTCCTGGACGTCTACGTCGAGCACAATTACCAGAACGGCGGAAGGCCGCGGATCGAAATCCAGGACAACAAGTCAGTCAACTACAGTTACGGGGCGCTGCCGAATAACCTGATCGCGGTGACTGAAAACCGATCGGCTGGCGGGTGCAACGGTGTAGTTGAAGCCAACATCTTCTCGGAGTGCTTCAACTTCGGGACGTACTGGTACAACGACAAGCAGCTCACCGGTCCAGTCGTCTTTCAGCCTGATCCGGGCGTGGGCTACAAGAACAACTGGAATTTTGTCGAGGCCTATTTCCAGTTGAACACGATTGTCAACGGCATCGGCCAGGCAGATGGAGTCGTGCAATACTGGTTCAACGGTACATTGATCCTTGATCGCCATGACATTCTGTTCCGCACCGGAGCGCATCCGACACTCCAGTTCAACCAGTTCCTGATCGCGCCGTACATCGGTGATGGCTCTCCTGTAGATCAATCGATGTGGATAGACAATTTGAGGGTCGCGACGGCGCGTATTCCCTGATTTTGTCGGACCTCACCTCACCGGTGACCGCCGTGTAGCTTCAATGTCATCCTGGGTCAATTGTGAGCTACTCGGCGGTTAGCGGCTGAAGTGTTCGGAGGCGACACTGTCCAAAAAGCGACACCACTGGATCGTGCGAACGACGCACTGGGTAAACGTCGTCGCCATCATCATCATGGTTGGCAGCGGGCTTCGCATCTTCAACGCGTACCCGGCGTTCGCCCGGAAGGGCGAGATGTTCTGCTGCTATCCGTTCGAGCACAAGGCGATTCCGGCGTGGTTGACGTTCGGCGGCTGGCTGGGGGGTGCCAGACACTGGCACTTCGCCATGATGTGGGTGTTGGTCGTCAACGGGCTCGTCTACCTGACCTTCATCTACCTCCATGGCGAATGGCGCGATCTCGTTCCGCGGAAGGGCGACATTCGCGACAGCTGGCAGATGGTCAAGTTCTACACGTTCAAGCGCAAGGATCACCCGCATCAAGGGAAGCACAACGCGCTGCAGAAAACCACGTATTTCCTGCTTCAGGTTTTCGGAGCGCTGGCGGTCGTAACCGGGATTGCGATCTGGAAGCCGGTTCAGCTGGCGCCATTCACCGCGGTCTTTGGCGGATACGTGTGGGCGCGATATTGGCACTTCATCGCGATGCTGGCGATCGTGATCCTGAGCGTCGCACACGTCTTCATGGTATTCGCCGTTGATCCGTACTCGATAACGTCGATGATCACCGGGAACTACGACCCGTCGCTCTCTCCCGAGGCTCGGAACGCGCGCCCGTTCTACCACTTCTTCCCGAGACGCGCGACAGCCACACCCTCGCCGCCGCCGGAGGCGACGTGAGTAGCGATCCGCACAAATTCGTCTCGATCAACGCAATGCATCGTCGCGACTTTCTCACACTGGGAAGTGGTTTCGTGTCGGCTGCACTGCTTGCCGCCTGCAATTCTCGTGGCCCCAAGTCAGCGAAGAAGCTCCTGAACTACGCCGAGCGCAAGAACCTCGTCATTGAACGGAAACTTTTCCGTCATACGTCGATGGACGTCGTACAGGCTGGTGCGCACGACTCCGGCAACAAGCTGCCGAGCTACTTCATCGCGCCGACCGTGCCGGTCTGGGACGAGAGCGCGCAGGGGAAGTGGGCGCTCGAGGTGAGCGGTCTCGTGGGGAATCCCGTACGGCTCACACTCGAGGATCTGCAGAAGCTGCCGCAGGTTTCAAATCGCGTGAACCACTACTGCGTCGAAGGATGGACGGCGGTCGAGACCTGGACGGGCGTTCCGTTCACGGAGCTGGCTCGCCTCGTTCGCGTCGATCCCCAGGCGCAGTTCGTCGACTTCCAGTCGTTCGACGACGACTACCACGAGAGCTGGGACATCGAGAGCGCGATGCACAAGCAAACGGTCGTCGCGTATGGTCTCGATGGAAAGATGCTGGAGCCCGCGCACGGCGCGCCTGCCCGCGTCTACTCACCGATCAAGCTCGGGTACAAGAACACGAAGTACCTGACGAAGATCGTGTTCATGCCGCGGATGAACGGCGGGTACTGGAGCGATCAGGGCTATGAGTGGTACGGGGGCACATAGGCCTCTCGTTCACACATCCCCGGGCGGCTCGGAGATCCACAGAACTGAAGCGGGGGGCTGAAAGCTTTCCAGCTTATCGGCGGGGAGCTTTAGCGGATCCGAGTCTTCGTTGGGGTCTGATTGAGACGAGAGTGCGTCTCGCCCTGGCCCCGCCGCGCGGCGCCACGGAATAGCAGGACCTCTTTCAGGTATGTACGGTTCAAGACGGCGCCGATCAGGAGGAGCATGATCCCGGCGAGCACCGCGATCGTCCCCCAACGCCAGGTGTCTCGCCCGATCAGCGCGGCCGCCATGCACAGCGTCCCCAACGCGACCAATGACTGACCGGCCTTGTTTGGCACGGCCCGGGCGCGCCTCCGACGCTCGCGCAGCGGCGCCACTCCGCCGGCCTGCCACGCGTCGAGAAGGATCGTAAGCCCCAGAAGGGCAATCAACACGCCGATAAGGATTGGGAGCTGTTCCAGTCTCATGACCTGTTCAAGTGCAAGAAGGGGGCGCGTAGTAAACGTGCGTTAAACGCGCCCAGCGCGGCTCAGCCTGTTAATTTTGAGCGATGAAGCTCGAGCGCGTGCGGTCGACTACCATCCTCGCGGTGCGCCGCGACGGGAAGGTCGCCCTTGGCGGTGACGGGCAGGTCACGGTCGGTCAGACGGTGATGAAGTCGAACGCGCAGAAAGTGCGCACGCTTCATGGCGGCAAGCTCCTCGCCGGATTTGCGGGCGCGGCGGCGGATGCGTTTACGCTGTTCGAGAAGTTCGAGGAAAAGCTGGAACGCTATCCCGGCAACCTGCAGCGAGCCGCCGTCGAGCTCGCGAAGGACTGGCGCAGCGATCGCGTGCTTCGACGTCTCGACGCCTTGCTCGCGATTACCGACCGTGACCACGGCTTCATCATCTCCGGAACGGGCGACATCATCGAGCCCGATGATGGTATCCTCGCGATCGGATCGGGCGGCTCTTACGCGCTGGCGGCCGCTCGTGGACTGCTCCAGAACACGGATCTTCCCGCGCGCGACATCGTGCGCAAGGGTCTCGAGATCGCCGCCGAAATCTGCATCTACACCAACTCCAACATCACCGTACTGGAGCCAGGCTGATGTCGTCGCCTCGCACGCAGCAATCGGTGGAACGGCTGGCTCAGCTCACGCCCCGCCAGATCGTCGAGGAGCTGGATCGCTACATCGTGGGCCAGGCAGACGCAAAGAAAGCGGTCGCGATCGCACTTCGAAATCGGTGGCGCAGACAACGCACTCCGGATGCCATTCGCGACGAGATCTCGCCCAACAACATCATCCTCGTCGGACCGACTGGCGTCGGCAAGACGGAGATCGCGCGGCGGCTCGCGCGTCTCGTCGGCGCGCCATTCGTAAAGGTCGAGGCATCGAAGTTTACGGAGGTCGGCTACGTCGGGCGCGATGTCGAGTCGATGGTGCGAGACCTGGTCGACAGCGCCATCAACATGGTGCGCGGCGAGCGAGAAACCGAGGTACAGGAGATCGCGAAACAGAAAGTGGAGGATCGACTTCTGGACCTTCTGCTGCCGACTCCGCCAGACATCAAACAATCCGCGCATACCCCAACCGCGGCCGCCGGAGGAGCAGCGCATCTCTTCGTCGTTTCACCGGCCGGGTCCGTCTCGAGCGAGACGGACGCCGCCGAGGTTCGGTACAAGAGGACGCGTGAGAAGCTGAAGCAGTTGCTGGTCGACGGGCAGCTGGATGAGCGCGAGATCGAGATCGAAGTCACTCAACAGGCGCCCGTGATGTTCGACATGATGGTCCCGCAGGGGGCGTCTGAAGGAATGGACAATTTGTCCGACATGATTCAGGACATGTTGCCCAAGCGAAAAAAGAAGAGAACCGTCAAGGTCTCGGAGGCGCGCCGGATTCTGCTCGGCGAGGAGCTGGAAAAGCTGATCAACAAGGAGGATGTGACCACCGATGCGCTCGAGAGAGTGCAGACCATGGGGATCATCTTCCTCGATGAGATAGACAAGATTGCCGGCCAACGGGGCGCGAACGTCGGGGGACCCGATGTCTCACGCGAAGGAGTGCAGCGGGATCTCCTTCCGATAGTCGAAGGCTCCAACGTGCAGACCAAGCACGGGATGGTGAAGACGGACCACGTCCTCTTCATCGCGGCAGGAGCGTTTCACGTCGCCAAGCCGAGCGATCTCATTCCGGAGCTGCAGGGAAGATTTCCGATCCGGGTCGAGCTTCAGTCGCTGACGGAAGCCGATTTCGTCCGCATAATGACGGAGCCGGAGAACGCACTCACCAAACAGTATTCCGCTCTGGTCGAAGCCGAGGGGGCAAAGCTGGAATTCACGGCGGACGGCATCGCGGAGATTGCGCGCATCGCGGCGCACGTGAACGACCGGATGGAGAATATCGGCGCGCGCCGACTTCACACGGTGATGACGACGCTCCTCGAAGACGTACTGTTCGGCCTGCCCGAGAGTGGCGCGAAGGCGGTTCGCGTCGATCAGGAGCTGGTGCGAAGCCGCCTCAAAACGATCGCCGACGACGAAGACCTAAGGCGATACATCCTCTAGCCTGCGGAGTGATCGCCTTCCGGCAATTCGTGCCGCCGTCTTCTCGACAGCGCAATGCCATAAGCCGTGAGATTGAGTACCAGGACCACACTTCCGAGCACCATCTGCGTCGAGCGAGTCAGCCCCGCCGGATAGAGCACGGGTTGAATGTAGTGCTCGATGAATCCGCCGCTGTAGCCCGCCTCACCGCCGCGCGTCCTGAGTGAATTCTCGAGTGGAGTGAGCGGGCAGATCCAACCGGTGTACTCGATCAGAATCCCCCAGATCGCGGCAGGAACGTGGACCCACGCGGTGCGTGGCCACCTGACCACCAGCAGTCCTCCCAGCACCACGAAGAGGACGAATACGAGGTGCAGAGCCAGTATCAGGTCGGCGAGCGCCCGATAGATCAAGCGGAAGGAGCGAGGGGAAGCGCGGGGCCCGCCGGTGCATCGAATTGCATACGCTTGAGGAGCGCGTCGAATCGGGGCTCGCCACGCAGGGAATCGACAACGGGATGCACACGCAGGTAAGCGGCCCAGCCTCGCCTCTCGTCGACCGCGCGCTCCGTCCAGTCGAGCGCCTTCTGCTTGTCGCCGAGCGCGATGTACACGAGCGCCAGCTCGACGGGCGAGACGTACTCTGATTTGAGCCTTTCATCCAGCTCGGCCGCCACCTGGCGCGCATAGGAAGGATCGCCCGCCTCCGCGAGCGAGTATGCGAGCGTTGCCTTGGTGTATGACCCACATTCCGGCGCGAGGGCAAGCGCTTCGCGAAGTGCTCTCTCCGCCGCCGGGAACTGCTTCTGGAATGTGAGAACCAGGCCTTGAATCCTGTACGTCTCTTCGGCGGTGGGGTTCATCGCAATCGCGCGATCGAGATGATAGTGGGCCTGCTCGTACTTCCGCGCGTAGAGGTAGCAGTAGCCGAGGCTCCGCCGCACAGAGACTGACGAAGGGTCGTTCTCCTGCGCGGTATGAGCCTCGAGCAGCGCCTCGTCGAACCTTTCCTGCGATGCCAGCATGAAGGCGTACCACTGGTGCGCCGCCGCGTAATGGGGATCCAATTCTATCGCGCGACGAAATTCCCTGGCGGCGACGTCCCAGTCCCAATCGTAAATGAACAGGCTCCACGCCAGCGAAGCGTGCGCCTCGGCGAGAGTGTCGTCCAGCTCGATTGCTTTCCGGGCGTAGAACTTCGCATGCTGGTGTCCCTCGTGGGTAGGGACGTTGCGGTAGTCGATGTGGAGCGAATACGAATCCGCGAGCCCCGTGTACGCGAGCGCATAGGTGGGATCGAGTGCGATCGCTTCCTCGAAGTACTTGATGCCCTCGAAAACTCCCTCGGACGTGCGCTTGTTCCACGCATATCGGCCGCGGAGGTAGAGCCCGTACGCGGCAACGTTGTCGGTGTGGCGGTTCGGCGTGGCGGGCGCCATGTCCGCGAACGACGTCGCGCGGAGGGTCGTGACAATTGTGCGCGCGATCTCATCCTGAATGGCGAAAACATCGACGAGCCGCCGATCGTACCGCTCGGACCACACGAGCCGGCCATCGTCGGTCGACGTCAGCTGTGCGGTAATTCGAAGATTGTCGCCCGAGCGACGGACCGATCCTTCCAGAACTTCCGACGCTTCGAGCAGCGCGCCGATCGCGCGCACGTCCTGCGCCTTCCCCTTGAGCGCGAATACCGACGTACGCGAAGCAACGCGCAGTCCCTGCACCTTTGCCAGGGCGTTGATCAGCTCGTCGGTGATTCCGTCGCTCAGGTATTCGTTGTCGGGGTCAGGGCTCGAGTTCACGAACGGGAGAACGGCGATAGTTCGAATTGTCGATGTGAAGGGCCGGTTCGGCTCGGAGCGAGCGCGCGCGAGGGACTCGCAGAATCGGCCGACGCTCGTGAAACGGTGCGCCGGATTTTTCGCCAGCGCTCTCTCGAGAACGCGGTCGAAGCCGGCGGGAGCATCCGGGCGCAGCGTTCTTACCGGGCGCGGCTTTTCGGTGACCTGTTTCGCCATCGTCGCG
>Ga0310810_10001927_pt1 | contig 22035 bp, 19 predicted proteins | sample NCmetagenome_FD_207641 | JGI IMG/M metagenome (GOLD analysis project Ga0310810, IMG submission 207641) | Soil microbial communities from experimental microcosm in Duke University, North Carolina, United States - NC | ecosystem: Engineered > Artificial ecosystem > Soil microcosm > Unclassified ... | reverse complement strand
ACGACGAGCGTCGGCGCCTTGCTGCGCACGAACGGATGCGTGGGCTTGAAGCCGGGGCGCGCGGAATCCGCCTTGAGCACGCGGTGCATGATCGGCGCGTGCGAGGTGTCGACGCCGCCCTCGAGGCCTTGCAGCCAGTTCGTCTCCTGCACGACCTTCGAGACGTGACGATGGCTGGCGGGGGCCTGCGTCCACGCGAACGTCGGCCGCGGCGGGCGGAGCGCGGCCGGGCCGAGATAGGCCCAGATGACGCCGCCGACCTCGACCGTCGGATACGAGACGACGGAGATCTTCTCCTTGAAATGCAGGTTCTCGGGCTCGTTCATCATGTCGACGCAGCGGCCCTCGACGTCGAACTTCCAGCCGTGGTAGACGCACCGTAGCCCGCACTCCTCGTTGCGACCGAAGTAGAGCGACGCGCGGCGATGCGGACAGTACTCGTCGATCAGCCCGATCCGATCGTTCGTGTCGCGGAAGGCGACCAGCTCCTCGCCGAGCAGCTTCACGCGTACCGGCGGACAGTCCGGCCCGGGCAGCTCCCAGGCGAGCAGGACGGGAAGCCAGTAGCGGCGCATGGTTTCGCCCATGGCAGTCCCGCGGTCCACGCGCGTCAGCAGCTCGTTGTCTTCGCTTGAGAGCATGACGTGCTCCTCCTCACAACGGCCAGGCTGTGGGCGAAGCATACCACCGCTACAATTCCGGCCGATGAGGCTGCTGCTCGCGCTCGTGACGCTCGCGACGCTCACCGCGGGGTGCCGCGAATCGGTCGAGGCGCGCTTCATCTATTACCCGTCGCATAGGCTGCACGCCGACCCATCGAGCGTCGGCCTGGCTTTTCGCGACGTTCGCTTCACCGCGGCGGACGGCGTGCGGCTGCACGGCTGGCTGATTCCCGGCCGGACCGCGACGACGCTGCTCTACTCTCATGGCAACGCCGGGAACATCGGCGGCCGTCTGGCGATCGCACGCCTGCTCGTCGATCAGCTCGGCGTCGGTGTGTTCCTCTACGACTATCGCGGCTATGGACGCAGCGAGGGCGTTCCCTCCGAGGCCGGGCTCGTGAAGGACGCCTTCGGCGCGCGGGCGGCGCTGGTGCACGAGGGCATCGCTGCCGATGACATCGTGTACTTAGGCCGCTCGCTCGGCGCCGCCGTCACCGTCGATCTGGCGCTCGCATACCCGCCGCCCGGCGTCGTGCTCGAAGCCCCATTCGCCTCGGTGCCTGCGATGGCGGCCAGGCTGATGCCGGGCGCACGGCGATTCTTCCACACACGCTGGGATTCGCTGGGCAAGATCGGCAAGCTGCGCGCACCGCTGCTCGTGATGCACAGCGACGTCGACGAGACGGTTCCTTACGCGCAGGGGCGCGCGGTGTTCGCGGCCGCGCCGGAGCCCAAGACGTTCTTTACCATCCGCGGCGGCCGGCACTACGACATGAACGCCGCGTGGACCGACTACTGGGCGGCGTGGCGAGCGTTCCTCGCCGGCGTGCGCACGACGACACTCGCCCGGCCGCACTAGGCTTTCCCGGCGTCGCGGCCGGAGGGGCGAAAGCGTTTAGGTCGAGCGGCGCGAGTGCGCTACGGTGAATCATGTCTGTACGCGCGGGCGGGGAAGCCCGGCTCCTGCAGGATCCCTTCCTTTATATAGCGCCCGCGGTCGTAATCCTGTTATGCGGGCCGATCTTTCGCTGGCTGTCGTGGCTCGGCGACGAGGGGTTCCTGCTGCACGGCGCCGTGCGCATGCTGAACGGCCAGCGCCTCTATGGCGACTTCTTCGAGTTCCTGCCGCCCGGCGGGTTCGTCCTCGTCGCGCTCTGGATGAAGCTGTTCGGCGCCTCGTTCGCGGCTGCGCGCGTGCTGGCGATCGGCGTGCTCGCGCTCGTCGCGGCACTGCTGTACGTCGCGGCGCGGCTTTCGTCCGGGCATCGCGGCCTCGCCGCTGCCGTCACGCTCGTGTGGGTCGTGCGAGCGCCGTTCGAGCTGAGCCACCACTGGCTCACGACGGCCGCCTCGCTGGCCGCGGCGGTGGCGCTGCTGATCGCCGTCGGTCGCGTCGACCGATATCGGACCGCGCATTTCCTCGCCGGGCTCTTCGCCGGTGTCGCGCTGGCGATCACCCAAAGTCGAGGCGCTCTGATCTGCGCGGCAACGCTCGCCGTGATCCCGGGCCTGTGTCGGCCGTGGTCGCGGCTGCGCTCAACGGCGCTCGGCATCGTGCTCGTTCCAGTCGCGCTGTTGTCCGGGCTCGCCGTCAGCGGCAATCTGACTCGCGCGTTCGACGACATCGTCCGCTATCCGGCGGCGACCTACGCGGCCACGCATTCGGTCGCGTTCGGCCGCTCCACAACACTGGCCGACGCGCTGCTCGTGGTGCTGATGCCCGTGGTGCTCGCCGGCGCCGCGGTCATCGGGGCGCGCGACCACTGGGGCCGCGAGCGCGATGCGCTCGCGTGGCGCGATCCCATGGTGCGCACCGCGGTCGTCCTGGCGCTCGTCGCGCTCATCGGGACGTACCCCCGGCCGGACGTCGCCCACATTGTCTTCGCCGTCCCGCTGGCGTGTCCGCTCGTCGCTCTCGTGACCAGGCGGGGCTTGGCGGCGTTCCGTGGACGGACACGGCTCGCCGTCGCCGGCGTGGTGGCGACCATCGCGCTCGCGCACGTCGCGTACGCCGTCGTTCTGCGGCAGGGCATTCTGTTCGGCCCGAAGCAGACGATCACGACCGAGCGCGGGCCTGCCGTACGGCGACCCGGGAGCTGGACGGACAACGTCGGCTCACTGATGGCACGAATCCACGATGTCCCGCCCCAGGAGCCGTTCTTCTTCTATCCCTACATGCCGATGGCGCCGTACCTCACGGCGCGCCGGCACGTCGCGGCTTTCGACATGATCATGCCCGGGCATACGACGCCGACCCAGTACCACGCGGCGTGCGTTCAGGTCCTGAGCGATGCGGACTGGGTCGTCGTCGATCGTGCGTGGACCGACCCGCAGCGGCTGCGCGCGATCTTTCCCAGCGTGCGCGAGCCCCGACCCGCGGAAACGCTCGCGTTCGAGGCGGCGCTGGCCGAAGGCTTCGAGCTCGTGCAGCGCTCGGGGACGTTCGAGCTCAGGCGGCGAACCGCCACGGCATCGCCGCGAATGTGCGACGCCGTCGCTCGGGGCTCCGCCGCGCGCGATGCCGTGTAAGCGTCAGGACCGCGCACGCGCGATGCCGTGTAAGCGTCAGGACCGCGCACGCGCGATGCCGTGTAAGCGTCAGGACCGCGCACGCGCGATGCCGCGTAAGCGTCAGGGACCGCGCACGACGCCCGTGTAAGCGTCAGTGGCCGCGCGCGATGTGCGCGGCCGTCCCGGTCAGTCGCACGATGTGCAGTCCGGTGTTCGCGCGATCCGCGAGATAGATCAGACCGCGGTCGTCGGCTTCCACGTTGTTCGTCTGGATCGCCACCTTGCAGCTGCGCGTGCCGTTCGTCACGCAGCGATCGGCCGTGCGCTCGGTGGTCGCGGGAATGTAGTACGCCACCTCACGCGGCGCGTACGGATCGCGCACGTCGACAGCGCGCACGCCCGCATTGAAGTACGCGACGAACACGAGCTTGCGATAGAAGATCCCCGCGAAGCTCTCGCTGCTCGAGTGCGGCCCGAACCGCCCGCCGCGCCGACAGAACCCGCCTTTCGCCTCGGGCACCTGGAACGTCGCCACCGAGAACGGCCGCGTCTCCGTCGTGATGTCGACCACGAACGAGGCATGACGCGACTCGTGGCACTCGTTCGCAATCGCCTCGGACACCAGGAACACGAAGTCGCGCACGCCGTCCTTCGTGTTGGGCGCCCAGTCGGCGATCGGCACGCGCAGGATCGGAAATGCGGTATGCCCGCCCCAGTTCGGCGACATGTAGAGCCGGCTGATCTCGGGCGCGTTCAGATTCGCCGCCGTCGGCTCCTTCGGGCCCCCTAGCAGCTTGTCGCGATCGACGATCTGCAGCATGCCGTCGGCGCTCGTGCCGTAGGCGAAATACACGCGATTGCCCAGGGCGATCGGTCCGTGCACGCCCTGCTTGATCGGAATCGGTCCCGTCGATCCGGGCTCCTGGCCGGCGAGTCCGAAGTCGCGGATGAAGACGGGCTTGGCGGGATCGCTCAGGTCGTAGATCTTGGTCATGCGTCCGGTGCGCCAGCCGGATGGGCCGGGCTGCACCGGCTCCGCGCTGACGAGGTCGCCGGACACGAGGTACGCGATGCCCGTGTCGCATTCCCAATAATTCTTGTGCGTCGAGTTCAGTCCCGTCACGATCGTGCCGACCTTGCGCGGCTTCGCCGGGTCGCTGACGTCCCACAGCTCGTGGCCGGCGTTCGGAACGGCGTTGCCGAACGTGCGCAGCAAGTACGTCCGTCCGCCGCGATCGCACACGCGCGCCATCTGCGCGCCGCCCTGCTCGGCGCCGCCCACCGCGCCCGGGATGTGCGCGAGGTATCGCGGGCGCGCCGGATCGGTGACGTCCACGATCGAGGTGCCGTTGTCCTCGTCGATGCCCGTCAGAGGATTGCGCGCGCGGCCGCCGTGATGGCCGACGTAGGCGATGACGCGCCCGCCCTGCTCGTGGATGGTCGGCTGATAGGCCGCGCGACCCTGCAGCTCGTCGTGCCCGACCAGCTCCATGTCGTGCGCCTCAGCGCCGTGACCACGCGCTGGGGTCGTTTGTGATGATGCCGGCACCGCGACGAGGAGCAGGCCGAGCAGCCCGATGAGCGAAAGGCAGCGTGTCATGGGATCCTCCTGGGCGCCGCCGAGTATACCGCTCAGTCGCTCACGGCCGGCGCCGCCGGACGTGAGCGTGCACGAACACCGCGATGTCGGCCTTGCCCAGCCTGCCTTCCGCCACACCGAGAACGAGGTCCGTGAGCTCATCGGCGGAGGGCAACCCCGCCGTCCGCACGCGTCAGCCCTTGACGGAGCCCGCCGTCAGCCCCTGCACCATGTACTTCTGGAACAGCAGTACCAGGACGACGGCGGGGAGCGCGCCGAGGAAGCCGGTGGCGGCAATCACGGAGTAGTCGATGTTGATCTGGCCGTTCATGCCCGCGATCACCGGAGGCAGCGTCGTGGTCCCGGGTCGCGTGTTGAGGACCTGCGCGACGACGAACTCGTTCCAGCACAGCATGAACGTGAACGCGCCACCGGCCACCAGGCCTGGCCCCGAGACCGGCAGCACGACGCGCCGGTACGCCTGCCAGCGGTTGCAGCCGTCGACGAGCGCACTCTTGTCGAGATCGGCGGGAATCGTCTCGAAGTACGCTTTCATGATCCACACGGTGAACGGCAGTGTGAACGAGCAGTACGCGAGGACGAGCCCGCTGAGCGAGTTCTGCAGCCCGAGCGCCCGAAAGACGAGGAAGTAGGCGGGGATCAGTACGACCGTGGGCAGCATCCGGGTGAACAGCAGCGCGAACAACGACAAGGTCTTGAGCGGAAACGCGAAGCGCGCGTACGCGTAGCCGGCGGTGGTGCCGACGAGCAGGTTCACCACCGTTACGATCGCGGCGACGAGCAGGCTGTTCCACATCGAGCTCAGGATCTTGCTCGCCTGCCCCTCGGCGTGGAAGCGCACAAGGCCCAGGATCATGCGGTAGTTGTCGAGCGTGATCTCGGGCGGCACCGGCGTGAACGGCCGCGCGAGCAGATGCTTCTGATACGAGATGCTCGTCACGAACAGCCAGACGAACGGTCCGATGAGCCACAGCGTCACGACCGTCAGCGTCGCGTAGAGCAGGAGGCGGCTGCCGAGCGGGCGCGACCGCCGCCGGGCCGTACGGGCGTGCGGGCGCAGCGCCATGGCGCTCACGCCTCCGCCTCGAATCGCGCGAGCACGAGCTTGTGGTAGACGACCGTCAACAACAAGCACAGTGCGGTCAGGGTGTACAGAATCGCCGTGCCCGGGCCAAACTTGAAGAACGTGAAGCTCGTCTTGAAGCCATGCCAGGAAATCGTCGTCGTGTCGTAGCCCGGGCCGCCCATCGTGAGCACGTAAATCAGATCGAGCATCAGGAAGCCATTCACCGTCGCGAGCACGAGCACCAGGAAGACGATCGGGCGCAGCGCGGGCAGCGTGACGTACCAGAGGCGACGCCAGTAGCCGGCGCCATCGACTTCCGCGGCGGCGTACAGATCCTCCGAAATCGACTGCATGCCGGCCAGGAACAGCAGCGTGGCGAAGGGCGCCTGGTTCCACATGTAGACCGCGACCAGCACATTGAGCGCGCTCCAGCCGTTCTTGAAGAACGAGATCGCACTGTCGATGACACCGGCGCGCAGGAGCAGCCCGTTCAGCGCGCCGAACTCGAAGTCGAGGATGCCGATCCAGAGCAGGCCGACCACGATGCGGGAGAGCGACCACGGGATCAGGAGCAGGCTGCGCATCAAGGGCCGACCAGCGAAGCGCTCGTTGAGGACGAGGGCCATGCCGAGCCCCACCAGCGTCGCCTCGACCACGAATGCGCCGACGAAATAGAGTGTGCGCCAGAGCGAATCCCGGTAGAGGGGGTCCGCGAGCGCCTGGATGTAGTTGCGCGCGCCGATCCACCGAAAGAGCGGGATGCGCAGCGCGCCGAGCTCGAGCGCGGGGCCGGTGGCGCGCAGCAGGTTGACGTCGGTGAACGACAGCCACAGCGAGTAGACGAGTGGAAAACCGACGACGAGCGCGATGCCGAGCAGCGCGGGGGCCACGAACAGCCCGGCCACGGCGCGCTCGGACAGCGCCCGCCGTCTCTTCACGCGCCGGCTACGCCACGGACTTCTGCAGGGCCGTCAGCTCCTTCAGCCCCTTGGGCACCGTGCTCGTGCCGCGGATGATGTTGTGCACGATCGCGATCGCCTTGCTGTCGAACTCGCTGAACCACGGCTCCTTGAACGCGTTGATCGGCCGGCCCTTCTTGTACTGCTCGCGCAGCAGCTTCAGGTCCACCCACCGGTCGTACGACTGCACGATGTCGGGGTGGTCGTACATCTCCGGATAGGCGTTGTCGAGGCCGGCGATGAGACACCACTGCCGCTGCACGTACCAGTCGCCGTTCAGGTTGCCGCCGAGGAACCTCGCGAACTTCCATGCATCCTCGAGCACCTTCGTCTTCGCGTTGATCGTGTACCACTCCGTGAACATGTGCGTCTGCCCGTTGCCCGGGTACATCGTCATCTTGGCTTTCTTGGGCGCGAGCTTGCTGTTCTCGGGCTCGCCGGCGATGGTCTTGAGGTAGTAGGAGTGGTTCGTGTGATACGCATAGCGCCCGGTCCAGAACAGCCGATGCGTGTCCGTCGACGACGTCTTCGTCAGCACCTCGGGGTTCACGAGACCGTCGCGATAGGCCTTCTGCCAGCGCTCCATCGCCCGCGCGGCGCCCGGCTCCTGCTCGACGATCAGGCGATTCTTCGGGTCGAACACGTTGGCGCCTTCGGAGAAGCAGTCGCTCAGGAGCTGCGGCATCGTGCCCGAGCCGCTGTTGTTCCAGTTTGGCAGATACGGCGTGTCGCTGATCTTGTCGCGCTTGAGCTTGGCCGAGTGCTCCATCAGCTCGTCCCACGTCTTCGCCGGCGCCTTGATGCCGGCCTGCTGGAGCATCGGCTCGTTGTACATCAGGATGAAGATGCTCGTGAAGTACGGCAGGCCGACGACCTTGCTCCCGTCGCGGCTGCGCGCAGCCTCCAGATTGCCGGGCGCCATCTTTTTCTTGAGCTCGTCCATCCCGGGCAGGTCGTCGAGCGGCCTGATGAGGCCGTTGTCGACCCAGCGCTCGCGATTGGCGGAATTGCAGTACATCACGTCGACAACGTCGCCGGACAACGCGCGCGTTTCCATGGTCGGGTGATACGTCGCCCACGGCACGGCGTCGTATCTGACCTGGCCGCCATGCTTCTTGTTGTAGAAGTCGACGTAGTCCTTCACCGTGTCGGGCTTGAACACCCAGCCCGCAAAGTTCACGGGCTTGTCCGCCGCCGCCGACCGAAACGCACCTTCACCGATGAGGGTCGCGGCGGCCGACACCGCCGCGCCGCCGAGCAACGTACGCCGCGAGATGGTCATTGACGTTCTCCTGCGCTCGGGATCACGCATAGCCGGGAGGTGGAACGAAGGCCTGAAACTCGCGCTCGAGCAGCCGGGCGAACGCGAGGCAGGTGAGATCGCCGTACTGCGGGCCGATGATCTGCACGCCCACGGGCAGGCCGGTGGAGGTGAACCCACACGGCGCCGCCGTCGACGGCAGGTACGCGGCGCCGGAGTAGCCGGCCCAGAACAGGTGCTCCGTCACCGGCCGTTCGCGGCCGTTCACGAGCACGGTGCGCTCATGCCGCTCGCGCTTCTGATCGTGTGGGAACGCCGCCACGCCGGCCACCGGGCACAGCAGCAGGTCGAATCGCGTGAAGAACTCCGCCCACGCAAGGCGCATGCGCGTGCGCGCCTCGTTGGCGGCGAGCCAGTCGCGATGCGAAAGCACCGCCGCGCGCATGGCGCGCGCATAGTAGCTTTCGTCGTCGGGCGCGAGCGAGCCGACGATCTGCGCGTTGGTCTGGAAGTCGGCGTCGCTCTGACGATCGGACGTCGCCGAGCGCAGCAGGCGGGTGTAGACCGCGAAGGCCTCCGCGGTGTCGATCGCCGGTCGCGCGCGATCGTCGACCTTCGTTTTCTGGCGGCCGAGGAAGTCGCCGAGCGCCTGCAGCCGATCTTGCACGGCGCGGTCCACCGGCGCCTCGGGCACGTCGAGCATGAGCCCGACCTTGAAGTCGCGCAGTCGCTTGGCCTTCGGCGCGCGCAGACGAAGCTGCCAGCCCGCCGCCTCGATCGGCTCGGGCCCGGCCATGATCGACAGCGCCAGGACGAGATCGTCGGCACTGCGCGCGAGGGGGCCCACGACATCGATGTCGACGGCGGCGCGCTGCCAGGGCAGGGCCTGTCCCGTGCGCGGCACGATGCCCCACGTCGGCTTGTGGCCGAACACACCGCAGAAGTGCGCCGGGTTGCGGATCGACGAGCCGATATCGCTGCCCGCCTCGAGGCCAGTGAGACCGGCGGCGAGCGCGGTCGCCGAGCCGCCCGACGAGCCGCCTGGCGCGCGCGCGACGTCCCACGGATTGTTCGTCGTGCCGTAGATCTCGTTGAAGCTCTGCCAGTCCGCCAGGAACAGCGGCACGTTCGTCTTGCCGAAGATCACCGCGCCGGCCGCGAGCAGGCGATCGACCGCGACCGCGTTCGCCTTGGCGACGTTGTTTTTGTAGGCGGGCACGCCCCACGTCGTCGGCAGCCCGGCGACGTCGTACGACTCCTTCACGGTCATCGGCACGCCGTGCAGCGGACCCCACGCCTCGCCTTTCGCGAGTGCGCGGTCGGCGCGGCGCGCCCGCGTGCGTGCGCGCTCGACGTCGCGCACGACGATCGCGTTCAGCGCGCCGTCGTATTTGTCGACGCGGGACAGGTAGAGATCGAGCAGCTCGAGGCAGCCGAGCTTCTTGCGGCGGATCGCGGCCGCCAGCTCCTTCGCCGAGCGAAACGGGACGTCGAGCATCGCGGCCTCCTGCGGGGCGGCGCCCGCCTCGCGCGGTGAGTATACTCGCCTGACCAGGACGGCAGTGCGAGGCGCAGAACGTCGCGGGGCTGCGGCCCCCGCCGTCCGAAGCGAGCTCATGAAGGAGCGTCGGCGCATGGCCATCACCGATCGCTACGGATTGCCGATCACCACGAACGCGGCCGCGGCCGCGCATTTTCAGCGTGGGATGGACGCGGTGCTGTCGTACGGTCCCGGCGCCGACGAGGCGTTCGTGGAAGCGCTGAAGGCGGACGAGGGGATGGCGGTCGCGCACGCGGGCCGAGCCCTCGTCGCCGTCGTCCAGGGCGACGCGTCGACCGCGCGGAGCGCGATCGAGCGCGCGCGCGAGGTGGTCGACGCGGCGACGCGGCGCGAGCGGCAGCACGTCGAGGCGCTCGGCGCGCTGATCGCCGGCGACACGACGCGCGGCCTCGCGCTGGTCGACGAGCACGTCGCGGAGTTTCCCCGCGACGCGCTCCTCGTCAACCAGGCGAGCAGCGCCATCGGCTTCGCCGGCGCGCACGATCGCGAGCAGCAGCGCATGGTCTTCCTCGAGCGCCTGGCGCCGGCCTACGGCGACGACTGGTGGTTCCAGTCGGCCTTGGCGTTTACCTATCACGAGGTCGACCGATTCGAGGAATCGCGACAGCTTTCCGAGCGATCGCTCGCGCAGTATCCGGGCAACGCCCACGCCAGCCACAACCTCGCGCACGTCTATTTCGAGACGCTCGACAACGACGGCGGGGCGGCGTTCCTCGAGCGCTGGCTCGCAACCTACGATCCGCGGGCGACGTTCCATTGCCACCTCGCGTGGCACCTGGCGATGTTCGAGCTGCACCGCGGCGATGTCGCGCGCGCGCGGGCGATCTTCGAGCGCGACATCGTGCACGCGTGTAATCCGCGCATGGCGATGATCGACGGCGCGGCGCTGCTCTGGCGACTGCGCCTGGACGGTGAGACAGACTCCGCGCCAGGGTGGCGATCGATGGCGGAGCTCGCGGCCAAGGTGTCCCGGCCGGGCTTCGTATTTGGCGAGGTGCACGCGGCGCTCGCCTACGCCGCGTGCGGCGACGAGCGCGCCCTCGCGCGCCTCATCGATGGTCTGCGGACGCTCGATGCCAAGGGGCATCCGATCGCCGGGACGGTCGCGCTGCCGATGGTGCACGGGATCGCGGCCTTCGTGGCGGGCGACTATGCGGGGACGCTGGCGCATCTCGAGCCGGTCGTGAGCGAGTTTCACCGTGTCGGTGGCAGCCACGCCCAGTGGGAGCTGTTCGAGGAGACCATGATCGTGTGCTATCTCGAGCTCGGCCGGATCGACGAGGCGGCACGTCTGCTGCGGCGACGGCTGTCGCGCCGGGCGTCGCCGCGCGATCAGCGCTGGCTCGCGTGCCACGGCCGGCAGATAAAGGGGGCTCCATGCTGAAAAAACAGATCATCGGTGTCGACACGAAGACCTCGAATCCGAACTTGTCGCCGGCCACGCGGTTCGGCAACCTCGTGTTCGTCTCGGGGCAGACCGGACGGCACCCCGTCACCGGCGAGGTCGGCAAGGATGTGCGCGAGCAGACCCGCAACATTCTCGAGCGCATCAAGGGGATCCTGACCGCGGCCGGCACCTCGCTCGACAACGTGCTTACGGCAACGACGTATCTCACCCGCGTGCAGGACGTCGGCGCCTACAACGAGGAGTACGCGAAGTACTTCCCGACCAACAAGCCCGCGCGCACGACCGTGACGGTCGCGGCGCTCAACTCCCCGGAACTGGTGATTGAAATAACTGTCACCGCTTGCATTCCAGACTGAACGCTGCATCGGTGTCAGAGTGCCGCTAAAATTCCATAGGAAAAAACTTTCAGGGCTGGCTTCTGGGTGCTTCGTATACCTACGATGAGCGCGCATGAAGCAGATCCGGCCGCCGCTTGTTCTGATCGCGGACGACGACTCGGACATGTGCGAGATGTACGCCTCATACCTCAGGATTGCCGGCTACCGCGTTCAGACGGCGGCCGACGGGTACGACGCGTTCCAGAAGGCGTGTCGGCAGCGCCCGAGCGTGATCGTGCTCGATCTGCAGATGCCCCGGATCGACGGGTGGGGCGCGCTGAAGTCTATTCAGAAGAATCCTAAAACGCGCGGCATCCCCGTCCTGATCCTCACCGGCCACGACTTCAAGACCCTCATGAAGCCGGCGGCGATGGCGGCAGGCGCGGTGTCCTACCTCATGAAGCCCTGCCTTCCGGAGCGGCTCGCGGCCGAAGTTCTCAAGGCCCTGCAGCCCTCGGCCGGAACGTCGACGCGGGCGGTGTAGACGCAGGCTCTCTCGGGCCGGTCAGCGCAACGCCGGCGCGACCTCCCGCGCAAGCAGTTCGAGACTCCGCGTTTCCAGCTCGGGAGGAATGAGCCCCCCGGGATTCAGCTCCGCGATGATGCCGTCCACCCCGAGCTCCTCGCGCAGACGCTGCAGGCGCTTGATGACGCCGGCCGGCGTGCCGAACGCGACCTTCCTTTGGAGAATGTCGTCGTAGGTGAGGCTTGCCATGCGCTCGGCTTGCAAGCGGCGCCGGTCGGCGGGACCCGCGCCGGCGCGGCCGACCGCGGCGCGCGCGAGCTCCGTCTGGCGCGCGAAGAACGCGCCGACGCTCGCGCGCGGCTCCTCGGCGGAGCCGCTCTCGGTCGTCGAGACGTAGACCGGAATTCGGAGATAGACGCTCGGCGCGCCGCGATGTCCGGCCTCGCGCCACGCGTCACGGTACGGGCCCAGTTGCGCCTGGAGATCGGGAATCTCGGTCGTGCGCAGCCCGACGAAGATCGGTAGCCCCAGCGCCCCGGCCGCCGGAAATGTCTCGTCGCTCGTCGTCGCCATACGGATCGGAGGATGGGGCACCTGGAACGGCCGAGGCGTCACGATCGCGTCGCGCACGCGGTAGAACTTGCCCTCGTAGCTGAACGGCTCGCCTTGCCAGCCACGGCGAATGATCTCGAGCGCCTCACGGAAGCGCGCCTGGCTCTCCTCGTACGGCACGCCGTAGATGTCGTAGGTGCGGACCACGCCGCTGCGGCCGATCCCGAACTCGAACCGGCCCTGGCTGATGTGATCGACGGTCGCGACCTCTTCGGCAATACGCAGCGGGTGGTTCAGCGGCAGCACCTGCACCGCCGTGCCGATGTGAATCCGACGCGTGCGGCTTGCGACGGCGCTCGCCACCTGCAGCGAGGCCGAGATGACCGAGCGCGTCGGCGTGAAGTGGATCTCGCCGAGCCAGATGCAGTCGATCCCGAGGGCGTCCGCCCGCTCGGCCGTCTCGAAGACGTCGCGAAAGGCCGACGCCTGGCTGGTCCCCTGACGCATTTCTTCGACGAACAGGCCGACGTGCACGGCCTGCATTGTACAGCGCGTCGCGAAACCATTGACCGGGCCACCGAAAGCAGATACCTTCGCGCCACCTTCTTGGGGAGGCGCGCATGTCGGTGACTCGCCGTCACGTCCTGAAGCTTGGCGGTGCCGCCTTCGCGGCGCACGCGCTCGTCCCGTCTCCTGTCGCCGCCGCGGACACGCCGAAACGCGGCGGAGTCTTCCGGCTCCGTGGTGAGGATCCGACCACCGGCCTCGATCCCCACCTCGTGGTCAACCATCACCGGATCGCGACCAACCTGTCGTTCACCCACAGCCGCCTGCTGAAAGTGAAGGCCGGACCCTCGGTCACCCCCGGAACGCTGCCGCTGGAACCCGACGTCGCGGAATCCTGGTCGCAGCCCAACGATCGAACCTATGTGTTCAAGCTGCGCAAGGGCGTCCGCTGGCACCCCAAGCCACCGGTCAACGGGCGCGAGCTCACCGCGGACGACGTGAAATACACCTACGACCGGTTTCTGCAGATCAAGGGCAACCCCAACCGCTCGATGCTCGGTCACGTCGAGAAGATCGACGCCGTCGACCGTTACACGGTCAAGTTCACGCTGACGGAGCCCTTCGGCTGGTTCCTCGACTACCTGGCGAACACCGTAATGTGGATCGTGCCGCGCGAGGCCGTGGAGAAGTTCGGCGATCTGCGCCGCGCCGAGTCGTGTATCGGCACCGGCCCGTGGATGCTCGATCGCTACGAGCCGAACACGCGGCTCACCTTCGTCCGGAACAAAGACTACTTCGTGCCCGGACTGCCCTACGCCGACGGCATCGACGTGAGCGTCGACGAAGACCCATCGTCCCGGATGGCGAGCTGGCTCGCCGGCCGCTACGACTTCGCGCCCGAGTACGGGCAGTGTGTCCGGCGGCTCGACCTGCAGGCGGCGCGCGCGCGCAAGCCCAATGTGAAGACACAGGACTTCGTCGTGCTGTTCGGCGGATTCACCGCCATGAAGCTGGACCGCGAGCCGTTCAAGGACGTGCGCGTCCGGCGCGCCCTCGCGATGGCGATCGACGGCAAGCAAATTCTCGAGACGAACGCGTGGTCGCTCGGGCACGGCGCGCAGAACACCGCGGTTCCGGCGGCGCTGCGCGAGTGGGCCATCCCGCTCGATCAGCTCACGCCGCTCGGGCGTCGGATCTACGAGCACGACGTCGCCGAGGCCAAGCGTCTGCTCGCCCAGGCGGGCTTTCCCAGCGGGTTCAAGACGACGGTCGAAGCGACGCTCGCCTGGAGCCCCGACTACGTCGACGCGCTGCAAGTCACCATGGGCAGCTGGAAGGAAGCCGGCATCGACGCCGAGCTCAAGCCCAAGGACTTCGGCGCGTACATGGCCACGACGATCTACGGCAAGTTCGACAAGCTCGCCAACGGGTTGCGCGGCGGGAGCCCGATCGCCGACATCACGCTGTACAGCCCGCACGTCCCCGGCGAGCCGCTGAACGCGTCCGGCGTCGACGATCCCAAGCTCACCGAGATGATCAAGCTGCAGCGTCGAACGATCGATGCCGCCAAGCGACGCGAGATCGTCTACGACATCCAGCGCTATCTGGCCGAGCAGGTGTACTACGCCTTCGAGCCGTCGGTGAGCACCGTCGCCGCCTGGGAGCCCTACGTGCAGAATTTCGCGCCGAACATCGGACACGACTACGGTGGGCGGCTCATGGCCGCCTGGCTCAACAAGTAAGGCCCCTGGCCGGCCCTCTCACGCGTACATCGGCCGGCGCTCGCGGAGCGCCAGCCAGCCGCGTACGATGCGGTAGATGAACCAGAGTCCCACCACGCCCAGCGGGATCCACGCGACGAGCAGTCCGATCCCGAGCGTGGCAATGATGAACACGCCGCACAGCGCCACCCACAGCAGCCCATACCAGAACGTCCGGATCTGCCAGCGGAAGTGCGATTCGAGCCACGAGCCGCGCACGTCGCCGCGCTTGACGTAGTTCAGGATCACGGCGATCAGCGAGGGCCAGCCGAACAGGAACGCACCGACGACGGTCGCCGTGCCGATGATGCCGACGACGAGGCTCGCCGCGTGCAACGCGTAGATCAGATTGGTGTAGCGGACGAGCGAGTCTTCGGGCCGGACGACGACGCTCACGACGCGCGCGCTTTGTGAAAGGCTCGCTCGAAGCCGGGCAGTGCGCGCACGACCGTGTCGCGCTCGACGGTGAGCGAGATGCGCATGTGGCCCGGCATCCCGAAGCCGGAGCCCGGGACGGTGAGCACGCCCTCCTCCGCGAGCAGGCGCACGAACGCCACGTCGTCCTCCATCGGCGTACGCGGAAAGACGTAGAACGCGCCCTGCGGCTTGACGCACTCGTAGCCGATGCGCGCGAGGCCGTCGTACATCAGGTCGCGCTTCTCGCGGTACGGCGCGATGTCGATCACGTGGTCACCGACTTCGGCCACCACCCACTGCCAGAGCGCCGGCGCGTTGACGAACCCGAGCACGCGGCTGGTGAACGTGCACGCCTCGAACAGCTCGGCGGCCTCAGGCATGCGCGGCGAAAACGCGAGGTAGCCGATGCGCTCGCCGGGAATGGCGAGCGACTTCGACCACGAGGTGGCGACGATCGCGCGCGTGACGAGCGGCGGCACTTCGGGCACGACGACGTCGTCGAAGACGAGCGCGCGGTACGGCTCGTCACTGATCAGCACGATCGGCTGATTCACGCGCGCGAGCAGCTGCTCGAGCGCGACGAAGCTCGAGGCCGGGTAGATCACGCCGCTCGGGTTGTTCGGCGAGTTCACGAGGATCGCGCGCGTGCGCGGCGTGATGGCCGCCTCGATCGCCCCGATGTCTGGCGTGAGATCCGGCTTGGGTCGCACCACGACGAGGCGGCCTCCGTGGTTCTGCGCGTAGAACGTGTACTCCGCGAAGAACGGCGCGACGGTGATGACCTCGTCACCCGGGTCGAGGAGCGCCTTCAGAACGGTGTTGAGCGCGGCGCCCGCGCCGACCGTCATGAGCACGTGGTTCGCGGTGTAGGGCAGGCCGGTGGCGTCGTGCAGCCGGCGGGCCACCGCTTCGCGCACCCGCGGGTGGCCGGCGTTCGGCATGTAGGCGTGCAGGTGTGGCGCGTCGCTCTCGAGCACACGACGCGCGGCGGCCAGCACCGCCGGCGGCGGCTCGATCTCGGGATTGCCCAGCGTGAAGTCGAAGACCTTGTCCGCGCCGCGCTCGGCCTTCAGCCGCGCGCCCTCCTCGAACATGCGGCGGATCCACGACGCCTTCGTCAGATTGTCGGCCACCGTTCGGGAGATGATCATCGCGGCTGAGTATAGTCGACTTGCCTGACGTCGCGGCGGTGCGTGCGGCGGCGGCGGTGCGTGCGGCGGCGGCGGTGCGTGCGGCGGCGGCGGTGCGTGCCGCTGTTATAGTCGGCGCCATGCGCATTGCGATGCAGCGACGCGGCCAGGGGCCCGACGTCGTGCTCTTTCACGGCGGCATGGGCTCGTGGAAGCACTGGATTCGCAACATCGACGCGCTGGCCGCACGGTTCACCGTGCACGCGCTCGACCATCCCTCGTACGGCGATTCGCCGTCGGTGCCGAGCGAGACCACGGGGCCGGAATATCTCGATCTGATGTATCGCATCATCACCGAGACCTTTCCCGGCGATGCCGCGCTCCGCTTCGCCGGATTCTCGTTCGGCGGCGCCATCGCCGCGAATCTCGCGCGGCGGCTCTCGCGCCGGGTGACGCACCTCGCGTTGATCTCGCCGGGCGGGTTTCCCCGGCGCCGGTTCGGGGATCGACCCACGCGCAGCTACAAGGACGCCGCGGGCGACGACGCGCTGTTTTGCGAGGTCTGTCGCCACAATCTGCTCGTCAACATGCTCAGTGAGCCGGCCGGCGTCACCGAGGAGGCCGTCGACATCCAGGCCGAGTGCGTGCGCCGCGCGCGGTTCGACAGCCGCAAGGTGAGCGCGGGCGGCACGCTCCTCGGCGATCTCGCCGCGCTGAAATGCCGTATGCGGCTGCTCTGGGGCGAGCGCGACGATTCGGCGTTTCGTCCGGCGAGCCTGCTCATCGGCGAGATCCGCGACGCCGCGCCCACGCTCGACGTGCATCGCATTCCGCGCGCCGGCCACTGGTCGGCGTACGAAAACGCGCCGGAAGTCAACCGCCTGCTCCTGGAGTTCTTCTCGAGCTAGACACCGTCCGAGCAACGCCCGCGCGCCGGGTCCTGTCGCCGGCTTGGTGCCGGTCCGGCGGGCTCCGTCACCCACTCGATACACACGCCGTTCTTTCGAACGGCGAGGATCGACGGGGTCCCAGCTTCGCCCGCCTCCCGGCACCAGCACCGGCGCCACCCGGCGGCGGGCGTTGCTCGGACGATGCTCTAGGCGACGTCCCGCTGGGTGGCGGCGTTGTAGTTGGCGTCGTACCACCAATCGAGATATGCCGCGTACGTCATCGGTGGGTAGCGCGCGGGGTCGTTCGGGCCCTGGCACGTCGGCAGGCAGGCGATCTCGGTGTCGATATGCGGGCCCATGAAGTACGGGATCGCGTACCGCTCGCGGCCCACCGGCGGCAGCGCGCGATGCGGCGTCGATTTGAAGTGGTCGTTCGTCCAGCGCTTCATCATGTCGCCCGAGTTCACCGCGAACGAGCCGGGCACGTACGGCACGTCGACCCACCCTCCGTCCGGCATGCGCACCTGCAAGCCCGGCACGTCGCTCTGCGCCAGAAACGTCAGGAAGTTCGCGTCGGTGTGCGGCGCGATCCCGAACTGGTTCGGCTCGGCGGCCACCGGCGGATATCGCGTGAGCCGGAAGCTGAACTGGCTCTCGGCGAAGGCGCGATCGAACGCGTCGGGTGGCAGATGGAGGGCCGCGGCGCACAGCGGCAGCACACGGCGGCCGAGCGCGTCGACGGCGTCGGTGTAGGCCAGCACCGCCTCGCGAAAGCCCGGGAGATCGCGCGGCCACTGATTGGGCCCGGCAAAGCGACGCCCGGCGCGCACGAGCGGATCGTCGGGGCCGCGCTCGCGCTTGATGAAGAACGCCTCGTTGAGATCGGGCTTGTCGTTGGCGTTGACGTCGGACGTCCACACCGCGTACCGGCCGAGCATCATGTAGCCGTTGTTGTGCTCGTTCATCCGCAGCGCGAGCTTGGCCTCCATCGGCTGCGCGTGGAAGCGTCGCGCCTCCGCGAACGTGCGGTCGATCAGCGCTTGCGGGACGCCGTGGTTGACGACGACGAAAAAGCCGATGTCCCGGAGCGCACGCCCGAGCTCGTCGGCCGTCGTCGCCAGCGCCCCCGGCTGGCCCGACAGGTACGGTTCGAGATCGATCACGGGGATCACGGCTCGATGAGATAGCATCGAGAGCCGGCGCGTGCAACACTCTCGCCGAGGAGCCGAGACATGAGCATCGAGATCCGCCAGATCCATCCCGTGTTCGTCGGCGAGGTGTCCGGCGTCGACATCGCGCAGCCGCTCTCCGCGGATGACGTTGCGGCCATCGACGACGGCATGATTCGCTACGCGGTGCTCGTCTTCCACGACCAGCAGCTCACCGATGAGCAACAGATGGCGTTTACGCTCAACTTTGGCCGGCTCGAGGACGCGCGTGGCGGCAACATCACGAAGCTCGAGGACCGCCGGCTGCCGGTCGGCATGAACGACGTGTCCAACCTCGGCAAGGACGGCCGCCCGCTCGAGCGCGATTCCCGCGTGCATCTGTTCAACCTCGGCAACATGCTCTGGCACTCCGACAGCTCGTTCCGGCCCGTTCCGGCGAAGTATTCACTGCTGTCGGCGCGCGTCGTGAGCCCCGTCGGCGGCAACACGGAGTGGGCCGACATGCGCGCGGCCTACGACGCGCTCGATGCGGACACGAAGACGCAGATCGACGACCTGATTTGCGAGCACTCGCTCATGTACTCGCGAGGCTCCCTCGGCCTCACCGAGTTCACGGAGGACGAAAAGGCGATGTTTCGTCCCGTGCGCCAGCGGCTCGTGCGCACGCATCCGGTCACCGGCCGCAAGTCGCTCTATCTCGCGTCGCACGCCGGCGCGATCATCGGGATGCCGACGCCCGAAGCCCGCATTCTCTTACGCGACCTGACCGAGCACGCGACGCAGCCGCAGTTCGTCTACGTGCATCGTTGGCGCCCGTGGGACTTCGTGATGTGGGACAACCGGCGCACGATGCACCGCGTGCGCCGTTACGATCAGCGCTATCCGCGGGACATGCGGCGCACCACGCTCGCCGGCGACGCGCCCACGGTGGCGCAGCAGGTCGAATCGGCTACCAGCGCGCGCTGACGCGGCGGGGCTGCCACGACCCTGCGTCGTGCTCGCGGACCATTGCCGCATCCGCGAGCACTTTCACGAGGACCATCCCGGCGACGAAACCACCGACGTGCGCCCAGAACGCGACGCCGCCGCTCTCGGACGTGGCCACGAGCCCGAACAGACCGCTGACGAGCTGCAGGCCGATCCAGTAGAGCAGCATCGTCCACGCGGGCAGTGAGATGGAGGTGACAAAGAACGCGAGGAACACGAGGCAGTGCACGCGGACACGCGGATAGAGCACGAGATACGCGCCCATCACGCCGCTGATGGCGCCCGACGCGCCGACCATGGGAATGCCCGAGCGCGGGCTGATGGCCACCTGACCGAGCGCGGCGGCCAGGCCGCACGCCAGGTAGAACACGAGGAATCGCCCGCGGCCCATCGAGTCTTCGACGTTGTTGCCGAACAGCCAGAGGAACCACATGTTGCCGATCAGGTGCATCCACCCGCCGTGCAGGAACATGTGCGTGAGCAGGTGGCTCACTTGCCGCCCGGGATCCGTCAGGCACACGAGGCCGTCGCCCATCGGAAACCGCGTGCCGGGCGGCAACGAGAGCGTCAGTTCGCCGGGGATGAGGCCCAGGTTGCACACCGCGCGCGCGACGCCGAGGGGGGACCCCGCACCTTCTGCGACGAGCCACGCGAGCACGTTGAGGACGATGAGCAGGATCGTGACGATCGGCGTGCGCAGCGTGATGTTCTCGTCACGGTACGGGAACACGGATCAATCCGCCTCTGAGGTTCGAGCGTGCGTCACGTCTGCAGGTCGCCGACCGCGGTGGCCAGCGTCTCGAGCTCGGCGCGCCACGACGCCGGCGGCGCGATCGGTCGAAGCACGAACTTCGAAAAGCCGACGGCGACGAAGCGCTCGATGAGCGTGCGCACCGCGGGCAGGCCCACGGGCGTCAGCTCCACGGAGCGCGGGCGGCGCGCCGTCATCGCGCGTGCGGTGGCGGGATCGATGGGCGCGCTCGCATAGCCAATGCTCATGCCGAAGTGCTCGGTGCTGATCGATCGCCCGGCCTTGGTCGCCGCCTCCTCGATCACGCGGCGGCCCGCGGCCGCCTCTTCGGGCGTGCACAGCGACGGCAGCCAGCCGTCGGACAGACGACCACAGCGCTCCAGCGCCGCCGGCGCGGTCCCGCCGAGCCAGACTTCGAGCGGCTGCTGCACCGGCAAGGGTGTGATGCGGACGTCGTGGAAGGTCCCGGCCGGCCCGTCGTGGCTGACGCTCTCGCCGGCCCACAGGCGTCGCAGCAGCGGCAGCGCATCGTCGATGACGGTGCCGCGGCGCTTGGGCTCGACGCCGATCGCCTCACGCTCGGGCGCATAGGTCAGCCCGGGCACGAGCGTGACGAGCAGGCGGCCTCGCGCGAGCACGTCGAGGCTCGCGAGCTGCTTGGCCAGCCGCAGCACGTTCCGACCGGGTAGCAGCGCCGTCGTGCCGAGCTTCACGCGCGGATTCGAGGCCGCCGCCCACGCCAGCCCGACGAGCGGATCGATCACGGGGCCCGTCAGCACTTCGGACAACCACAGCGAGTCGAAGGCGAGATCGTCGATGGCCCCGACGAGCTCGCCGAGGGATTCGGGGGTCGAGGCCGCGCCGGCCGCGCCGATACCGATACGCACTTTCATGGCCACGAGCCTACACCGTCCGCAGGCGCTTGCGCTTGGCGACGCGCGGCGCGATGCTCCGGGACGCGAAAGGAGCCGCCATGCTGTGGGGCCGCGGAACATGAAGCTCGGACTGAGTATCGGCTATTCGGGCGCGGAGCTGCGACTGCCCGTCGAGAGCGTGCTGCTCGCGGAGCGGCTCGACTTCGACTCGGTGTGGACGGCGGAGGCGTACGGCTCGGACGCGCTCACGCCGCTCGCGTATCTCGCCGCGCTGACCAAGCGCATTCGTCTGGGCACCGGCATCATGCAGCTCGCCGCGCGGCCGCCGGCGGCGGCGGCGATGGCCGTCGGCACGCTCGACGCGCTCGCGGGTGGCGGCCGCGTGATCGCGGGACTCGGCGTGTCCGGTCCGCAGATCGTCGAGGGCTGGTACGGACAGCCGTGGGGCCGGCCGTACTGGCGCATCCGCGACTACGTCGCGATCATGCGCAAGATCTTCGAGCGCAAGGCGCCGGTCAGCCACGAGGGCCGCGAGATCTCGCTGCCGTACACGGGCCCCGGCGCGCTCGGCGTCGGCAAGCCGCTGATGCCGATCCTTCACATGAATTCACGCCTGCCGATCTGGCTGGGTACCGGCACCGAGGCCAACGTGAAGCTGACCGCCGAGATCGCCGATGGCTGGTTGCCGCTCGGCTTCGTTCCCCGTCTCATGCCGATGCTGCGCCCGTGGCTGGAGGAAGGCTTTCGCCGCGCCGGCGGCGGCAAGGGATTCGCTGACTTCGAGATCCAGCCGCGCGTGGAAGTCGCTATCACCGACGACGTGCGCGGCGCGCTGGCGCGCATGAAGCCTCGCGTCGCGCTCTACGTCGGTGGCATGGGGCACCGCGACAAGAACTTTCACAAGGACATGATGGTCCGCCGCGGCTTCGGCGACGCTGCGCAGCGGATCCAGGAGCTGTTTCTGGCGAAGCGCAAGGACGAAGCGGTCGCGGCCGTGCCCGATGAGTTCTGCGACGAGATGGCGCTGGTCGGGCCGGTCTCGCGGATCAGCGAGCGCTATCGCGCGTGGGCGGACTGCGGGATCACGGGACTCACGATCACGACCGCCCAAACCGAGGCGATGTCT
>Ga0310810_10001926_pt1 | contig 22035 bp, 18 predicted proteins | sample NCmetagenome_FD_207641 | JGI IMG/M metagenome (GOLD analysis project Ga0310810, IMG submission 207641) | Soil microbial communities from experimental microcosm in Duke University, North Carolina, United States - NC | ecosystem: Engineered > Artificial ecosystem > Soil microcosm > Unclassified ... | reverse complement strand
TCACCAAAACTCATTTGCTGAGAGATCGCTTTACGCATGATTTCTTTTACATCAATCCAATATTTACACCCAACAACTTTCTGACTTTTTCAGCGAGAACTAATTAAAGAATTTCTGTGTTCTCCGTGTCCTCCGTGGTAAAAAACAATCCACGCAGTTTCCGCCTTTTTCCTGGATTCAATTGACCCACCGTCGGTTTTCCTGCTATCTGAATCTACACTTTCAATTCCGATAGTTAAGTTTCCTGATTAGAAAGGTCTGTAATGCGCTACGGGTTTGTCATCGATCAGCACCGGTGCATCGGCTGTCATGCGTGCACGGTGGCCTGCAAGGAGGAGCACAACATCGCGATCGGCGTGAATCGCACGTGGGTTAAATACGTCGAGAAAGGGCGCTATCCGGACACGCGACGTCATTTTGCGGTGCTGCGCTGCAATCACTGCGACGACGCGCCCTGCATCGAAATTTGTCCGACGGTCGCGCTCTTTCGACGCTCCGACGGCATCGTCGATTTCGACAACGAGCGCTGCATCGGCTGTAAATCCTGCATGCAGGCTTGCCCTTACGACGCGTTGTATATCGATCCGCAGCGTAACACGGCCGCCAAATGCAACTTCGATGCGTCGCGGATCGACATGGGCTACAAGCCGGCTTGCGAAGTGGTCTGTCCGACTCAGGCGATTCTTTCCGGTGATCTCGACGATCCCAACAGTCTGATCAGCAAGCGCGTCGCTCTGGAAAAAGTCAGCGTGCGCAAGGCGGAGAAGGGCACGAAGCCAAAACTGTTTTACGTCGGCGTCGACGGCGATCTTTTAAATCCGACGATGATGGAGCCTCAAGCGACGCATTTCTGGGCGGACAAGGATCCCGGTGAGGATCTTTATTCTCTGAAAATCGCTGATCGTGAGCGGCCCGTGCCGGGCGCGGCCCGGGAAGTTTACGATGTCCCGCACGAAACTCCTTGGGGAAAAATGATCGCGTCCTATCTATGGACCAAGTCGATCTCCGCGGGAGTTTTGCTTTTGGCCGCTTTGTTCATGAACATGGGCTTCGAGCAAGACGCCGTGCTGCTCAACGTGATCAGTCCGGCGCTGTCGCTGCTCTTTCTCGGCGCGACGCTGGCGCTTCTGGTTTTGGATCTCAAAAAGCCCGCGCGCTTTATTTTTCTGCTGACCAAGCCCAACTTCAATTCCTGGCTGGTGTTGGGCGGCTACGTCCTGGCGGTTTTCGGTCTTCTCCTCGCCGTCTGGCTTTTTCAAATTTATGCCCAGGGCCGAGTCTCGCCTTTCGTTATCTGGCCGACGGCGCTGTTCGCCATCGCGTCCGCCGGCTATTCCGCTTTTCTGTTTGCGCAGGCGCGCGGTCGCGATTTCTGGCAGAGCCCGATGCTCTTTTGGCATTTGGTCGTGAAGGCGGTGGTTGCGGGCGCGGCGGTTTTGATTCTGATCGGTGCGTTGGAGTTCGTCACGCCCTATCAATTCATGAGCCCGCAGATGTTCGCCTGGCTGATCAACATTCTCGTCGTTTCTCTGTTCGTAAGTCTGGCAATCATTTTCGGCGAGTTATTCATGAAGCATGGCGCTCAAGATGCGGTGCGCGCGGGCGAGCTCTTGCTGCGCGGACCGTTTTGCAGATCGTTCTGGCTTCTTGTCGTGGGGCTCGGTGTTATCGTTCCGGTAGGCCTTGTCTTCACACCGCTGGGGTCGGTGCTGCTTTACGTCGTCGCGCCGATTCTCGCGCTCTTCGGTTTGTGGATGTACGACCATCTTTGGATCAAGGCCGGTCAGGCGTTGCCGCTGAGCTGACGAGGAATTGGCAACATGAGCGAGACGAAACAGCCTCTCAATCCCGATGCATTGCGTTTGGACGGCGGCCTGGCGAGTTATCCGCCGGTGGAGAAATGGGACAATTGGGTCGAGTACGATACGGCGCAATGGCCGCGGAAAGTCGAAAAACACTGCCAGATTATTCCGACTATCTGCTTTAATTGCGAAGCGGCGTGCGGACTACTCGGTTTCGTCGAGAAAGACACCAAGCGCATTCGCCGTTTCGAGGGTAATCCCGAGCATCCCGGCAGCCGCGGCAGAAATTGTGCGAAGGGCCCCGCAACTCTCAATCAAGTGACCGATCCTGAGCGCATTCGCTATCCGCTCAAGCGCATCGGCAAACGCGGCGAAGGAAAATGGGAACGGGTCACCTGGGACGAAGTGCTCGACGATATCGGCGGGCGCGTGCGCAAAGCTATCCAGGAAGATCGGCGCAACGAGATCATGTATCACGTCGGCCGGCCGGGGCACGAGTTGCTCTATCATCAGCGGATTCTGCACTCCTGGGGCATCGACGGCCACAACAGCCACACCAACGTCTGTTCCGCTGGCGCACGCGCCGGCTACGCTTTCTGGTGCGGCATCGACCGGCCGTCGCCCGACCACGCGAACGCGCGGTTTATCTTGCTGCTGAGCTCGCATCTCGAAACCGGTCACTACTTCAACCCGCACGCGCAACGCATCATTGAAGCGAAAGAGGCCGGGACCAAGATCTGCGTGATCGACACGCGGCTTTCGAACACAGCGTCGAAAGCTGATTATTGGATCTCGTCATGGCCGGGCAGCGAGGCCGCCATTCTTCTGGCCATGTGCAACGTGCTGCTTCAGGAAGACTTGTTCGATCGCCAGTTTCTCCGCCAGTGGGTCAATTGGGAAGAGTATCTGCGTGAAGAACATCCCGACAAGGCTCAGACTTTTCCGAGCTTCGTGTCGGTTTTGAAAGAAGTCTACGCGCAGTACACGCCGGAATTCGCCGCCAAGGAAGCCGGTATCGATCCAAAAGTGATCGTCGATGTGGCGCACGAGATCGCCAGAGCGGGCTCGGCGTTTTCTTCGCACGTCTGGCGCAATACAGCGGCTGGAAATCTCGGTGGCTGGCAAGTCGCGCGGGCGCTGCAATTTCTCGTCGTCCTCGTCGGCGCGGTCGGCACTCACGGCGGCACGGCGCCCAATGCGGCGAATAAATATGTTCCTGCGCCGCCGCTGATGCCACCGCCGTCCAAAGTTTGGAACGAACTGCTGATCCCGCCGGAATATCCGCTGGCGTTTTTTGAGATGAGTTTTCTGCTGCCGCATTTTCTCAGGGAGGGGCGCGGCAAGCTGGCCATGTATTTTACCCGCGTCTACAACCCGGTCTGGACCAATCCCGACGGCATGAGCTGGATCGAAATGCTCTCCGACGAAAGCAAAGTCGAGCGCCATGCCTGCCTCACGCCGATCTGGAGCGAGACTGCGTGGTTCGCCGACTACGTGTTGCCGATGGGCCACGGATCCGAGCGCCACGATCTCATGAGCCAGGAAACGCAAGCAGCGCGGTGGATCGGCTTTCGCCAGCCGATTTTGCGCGTCGCGTTGGAAAAAGAAGGCAAGAAGTTCGCCACGACTTACGAGGCGCATGAAGCAGCCGGCATCGGGCAGGTTTGGGAAGAAGACGAGTTCTGGATCGAGCTCTCATGGAGAGTCGATCCGGACGGTTCGCTCGGTATTCGCAAGCATTTCGAATCTCCCTATGAGCCCGGCAAGAAGATGACCGTCGACGATTATTATCGGTGGATCTTCGAGAACAGTGTGCCGGGTTTGCCTGAAGCGGCATCCAAAGAGAGCTTGAAGCCTCTGGAGTACATGCGCAAGTACGGCGCGTTTTTGATCGAGGATAATGTCTACAAGGTTCACGAGACCGGCATCAAGTCGAGCGAGTTGGCCGACGCGCAGACCGAACCGGGGAGTAACCTGATCATGAAAAACGGCGCCGCCATCGGCGTCGAGATCGACGGGCGTGCCTGCGTCGGCTTTCCGACGCCGTCGCGCAAGCTGGAGTTTTTTTCCAAGACTCTGAAAGACTGGAAATGGCCGGAGCATGCGATTCCCGGTTATATCAAGAGCCACGTCCACTCCGACAATATCGATCTTAACGCCGGTGAGATGCTGCTCTTGCCGACGTTTCGTCTGCCGACCTTGATCCATACGCGATCGGGGAACGCCAAGTGGCTCTATGAAATTTCCAACCGAAATCCGCTCTGGCTCAATTCCATCGACGCGCAGCGGCTTGAGGTCGAAACCGGCGATCTGCTCAAGGTTCACACCGAGATCGGTTATTTCATCGACAAGGTGTGGGTGACCGAAGGCATCAAGCCCGGCGTCATCGCTTGTTCCCACCACATCGGCCGCTGGCGGCTGGCTGAAGATCAAGGCGGCGAGCGTTGGTCGACGGCGCTGGTCGATTTGAAGCAAATGGGCGACGGCAAATGGATGATGCGGCAGATTCACGGCATCAAGCCGTTCAAGAGCGATGATCCCGATTCGGAGCGAATTTTTTGGGAAGACGGCGGCGTGCACCAGAACCTGACGTTTCCGGTGCAGCCCGACTACATCAGCGGGCAACACTGCTGGCACCAAAAAGTGCGCGTCACTAAACCGGGGCCCGAAGATAAGTACGGGGACATCTTCGTCGACACCAACAAGTCGCACGAAGTCTACAAGAAGTGGCTCCTTAAAACCCGTCCCGCGCCGGGGCCGGACAATTTGCGGCGTCCGTTATGGTTGCCGCGCTCGTACAAACCGGCGGCAGAGGCGTACTACTTGAAAAAAAATTGATCCGCCGTTCCTTTTGACGGTGCCGCTCAGGCTGGTCCGTCGGCGTTCGCATAGCAGGGAACACTCTGCGCTATCCACCCAGCGGTTTTTCATCGCAGTAATTTCGATTCTGTCGCGGCATAGCCTTGACAAATTTTCTTCGGATGCTGAATAGTCTGGTCTCATCGAGACTGGAGGCGATATGAAGCGCACATCATCGTTTGCGGCTTTGTGCCTAGGCGCAAGCACGTTGCTGGTTGTCGCCTGCTCGAGCGGGCCACGGCGTCAATCGGTCGAATCCGTTCCGCCGCGGGGAAGCTGGTCGATGAAGGCGCCGATGTCGCTCGAAATCGGCGAAGTCACTCTCGCAGCCGTGGGCGGCAAGATCTACGTGATCGGCGGCAGCACCGGGGATGTAGTCGCTCAGAAGCTCAACCAGGAATACGACATTGCCACCAACAGTTGGCAGGAGCGCGCGCCGCTACCGAGCGGCATGACCCATGCCGCCGCGACGACTTTGAACGGAAAGATCTATGTCGTCGGCGCTTTCACGGCGTCGGGTCATGGCAATGCCGTCAGTCTGGTGTACGAATACGATCCTGTAGCCGACAGTTGGCGCGCGCGCGCGCCGCTCAAAAGCCCGCGTGGTTCCGTAGGCGTCACCGTGTTGAACGGAAAGATTCACGCCATCGGCGGTCGTGGCGTCGATAAGGTGACAGTTGCGACCCATGAAGTCTACGATCCCGCGACCGACCGCTGGACCGATCTCGCGCCGCTGCCCAAAGCCCGCGATCATCTGGCCGTGGTCGCGGGCGATGCGTTGATTCATGCCATCGGCGGGCGTCTCGATGCGTCATCACAAAACGTCGATCTCCACGACGTCTACAATCCAGCGACGAACAAATGGGAAGCCGGGGCGCCGCTGCCCACGGCGCGTAGCGGCATTGCCGGCGCACTGTACCAGGGAAGAATCTTCATCGCCGGCGGCGAGTGTCGAGACAAGAGAACCTATCCGGAGATGGAAGGCTTAGATCTAAAGACCGGGCGGTGGGCGTCGTATACGCCCATGGCGATGGGCCGCCACGGCTTTGGCGGCGTTGCGGTCGGTAAAAGTCTCTATTTCGCGGGCGGCGCGGTGGACTGCGGCGGCGGAGGAAGGACGAATGAGTTGCTGGTTTTTGCGTTGAACTGATATCTACTCAAGTAAGCTCGCCACACCACTTTCGCGCTCACTTCTCAGACATCCAGCGGCAACCGTTTTTCCCGGCAATAAATCGCGATCGCTTCCAAAAATCTCTCGCCAAGATCGGCGAGCTTGCGCTCACCGACGCCGCGGATGCCGAGGAGTGCGCCTGGTGACCCCGGTCTGGCTCGTGCCATGTCGCGCAAGGTGGCGTCGCTGAACAAGACGTAAGCCGGCACACGGCGCTCATCAGCGAGCTGGCGGCGTAAATTGCGAAGTGCTTCGAACAAGCCAGTGTCGACACTCTCCCAGGACTTTTCGTCAAAGCGGGTTTTTTTGACTTTGGTTTTCGGTTCCAAGAGACGAACGTTGCGCTGGCCGCGCAGGACTTCGCGCGAGCCGGTGGTCAGGCGTAGCACAGGGCGCTCATCGCTCGTCCGTTCGAGCAGTCCCTCATCGATGAGCTGGTAGATCATGTTGGTGAGAGCCGGCCGAGCCGTGCCTTTCATCAAACCGTAGGTGCTAAGGTCTTCGTGGCGCCAGCGGCGAATCCGTTCGGTTTGCGCGCCCAAAAGCACGTCGACGATATGCTCGGCGCCGAAACGCTCGCCGGCACGGGCAACGCAGGAAAGAATTTTCTGCGCGGTCACCGTCGCGTCCGCGAGACCTTCAACTTCGTTCAGACAAACGTCACACGCTTCGCAATTGGCTTTGGTGTACTCCTGACCGAAATATTCCGAGAGTTTGCGGTGGCGGCAATGAACGCCGCTGCAGAGGCGACGCATGTGATCAAGCAGCTGGCGGGTCGCAGCGACGATTTCCGGTGCGGCATCCGCGTCGCCGGCGCTTCTTTCCATCAAGGATTCCCAGCGCAGCACGTCGGCCGCGGAGTAGAGAAGAACGCACTCGGCTTCGAGCCCATCGCGGCCGGCGCGGCCGGTTTCCTGCTGGTAATGCTCGATAGATTTCGGCATAGCGGCGTGAATGACGCAGCGCACGTCGCCGCGGTCAATGCCCATGCCGAAGGCAACCGTTGCGGCAACCACGTCCAGCGCTTCGGCCGCGAAGTCGTCTTGTGTCTGGCGTCGCTCATCGGGCTCCATGCCGGCATGGTAGAACGCGGCGCGCAGGCGATGGGCCTGAAGAAAAGCCGCCATCGCTTCGGTGTCCTTGCGGCTGATGCAATAAACGATCGCCGCCTGTCCGCGATGACGTTGTAGAATTTCCAGCACCTGGGCGCGCGCATCGACCCGCGGCACGATGCGGTACACGAGGTTGGGTCGATCGAAGGTGCCGACGAGCACCGTGGGATTCTTGAGCTTCAGTTGTGTCGCGATGTCGGCGCGTACGCGCTCGGTAGCAGTGGCGGTATAGGCGTGCATGCTGGCACGCGGAAAGCGGCTCTTGATTTCCGCGAGACGGCGATACTCCGGGCGAAAATCATGGCCCCAGTGGCTGATGCAGTGAGCTTCATCGACGGCAAAGGCACGGACGTCGATTCGCTCGACGAGCTGTAAGAAGCGCGGCAGCAGAAGCCGCTCCGGTGCGACGAAAAGCAGACGATAACGGCCGGCGGCGAACTGCTCCTCGGTTTCATGCAGCGCGTGCGGCGGCATGCCGCTGTAAAGCGCGGCGGCTGGGTAGCCGCACTCGCGCAGACCATCGACCTGGTCCTTCATCAGCGAGATCAGCGGCGAGACGACGACGTCGGTGCGCTGTGCCACCGCGGCCGGCACCTGATAGCAGAGCGATTTGCCGCCGCCCGTGGGCATGACCACGAGGGAGTCGCGCTGTTCGAGGCCGGCTTTGATCGCTTCGGCTTGAAGCGGTCTCAGCTCGGAATAGCCCCAGTAGCGGTGGACGGTGGCAAGGATGTCAGTGGAAGAAAAATCTCGCGACGATTTCATTTCGGAAAGAAGAAGGACGATATTGCGGCAAAGATTTTATATTCCTTCTCCCATCCCTCTTTGCGTGCCCTGGATCGGCGTGCGATTCCACTCGAGAGCTTCCTGGATTTTGCGCGGCAGGGGCGGTTTGCGTGAAGTCATGAAATGGATGAACTCCTCTTTGCTGGCAATCTGCATGCGCGCGTTGGTTTGCTTTTCGTCGCCGAGCTTGGAAACCGCCTCGCGGTAATCGTGGCCGGGATAGACGCGGATATCGTCGCCGAGGGCTTTCAACTTGGCCAAGCTTTCGTATTGCGCTTCGGCATCGCCGCCCGGAAGATCCGTCCTGCCACAGCCGCCGATCAGGAGGGTGTCGCCGGTGAAAATTCGATCCTTGAAAAGAAGGCACATGGCATCCTGGGTGTGGCCGGGGGTGTGGACGACCTTGAGAGCTTGGTTGCCAAAACAAATTTCGTCGCCGTCGTTGACGCGCAGATCGACGTAGGGCGCGTCAGTGGCTCGGTGCATGACGATTTGAATGCCGTAGCGTTCGCGCATGATCTTACACGCCGAACTATGATCGGCGTGGGTATGCGTGTCGATGGCGTAGAGCAGCTTGGCTTTGAAGAATCCCGCCAGGCCGATGTAATCCTCGGTTTTGTCGATCTCGGGATCGATGACGACGCAAACTTTTTCTACGGCGCAGCCCAGCAGGTAGGAGAGACAGCCTGCGGAGCGGATTTGCTCGAAGAAAATTTCAGCGCCGGCCATAAGAGTCGTTCGATCAAACTTTGACGACGGTACTTTTCTCCGGGTTGTAACGATAGCGGTCGATTTTCTCCAGGTCGTAGCTCAAGAAACGAAAGACGACACCGGGCCCTTCCACCGCGTTGGTCGAATGAATGTCGCCAGGCAAATAGGGCACGACGACACCGGGCGTGAGTTTGTCGAGCCGTTCCTTCTCCAGGGTCGCGACTCCGGGCTGCGCGCCGTCATCGGTGCGTTTGTATTTGGTGATTTCGGTTACGCCTTTGAACGAGCCGTAGACGACCCAGCACGGGCCGTGATCGTGCGGTTTGTTGCCGTGGCCCTGCTTGTGAATATGACCCATCTGGATGAAGCCCAGCTCGGGATCGCGATAAAGCTCGCGCGACGGTTTGCCGTCGCGGATTAATTCGGCCATCCACGGATCGTTCGGGCTGGTGGAGGCGAAAAGTTTTTCCATCAACCCAGCCACCTTGAACGGCAGCTGAGGGTCCTTACCGTCACCCCAAGCTGCGCGCACTTCGGCGACATAACGATCGAGAGAATTTTCCGCTTTTCGCTCTTGGACGGCCATAGTAATCCTCCTTTTTTTTGTGAGTACGTTTTATCATTTTCATGACGGCGTCGCCAGCTCGTTTGAGGGGGCAAGCAGCATTGACAGGGTCGGGCAGGCTCTGTTACCTGTGGAAAAAATTTTCACGAAGCGAGAGCAAGCATGGCCATCGATTCGCAAGAGCTGCGCCGCGTCATGGGTCACTTCGCCACCGGCGTCACAGTCATCACTACGGTCGACAAGTCCGGCACGCCCAACGGACTCACCGCCAACGCTTTCATGTCACTTTCCCTCGATCCGCCTTTGATTCTGGTCAGCGTCGACAAGAAGGCGACCTGCTATGCCTGCTTCGAAATGGAAAACGGCTTCACGGTAAATTTTCTGAGCGAAGGACAGGAGGATGTTTCGCGCCGGTTCGCAACCAAAGGAGCGGACAAATTCGCCGGGCTTCAGTGGCATCCCGGCCAGAACGGCGCCGCGATCATTGATGAAGCGCTGGGCCACATTGAATGCAAAATTTCCCAGTGTCACGACGGGGGTGATCACACGATCGTGATCGGCGAGATCCTCGACGTCCATGCGACCGGGGAACGGCCGCTACTTTTTTTCAAAGGAAAATATCAACGTCTGCCGGATTAAGAAAAGTTTTGGGTCTAGGGTCTGAAGTCTGGCGTTTGGATTTAAAACGCAAACCCCTAGGCCCCAAACGCTAGACGCTCCATTACACTTACACTCCCAGCGCCATTGCCGTAATGCACGGCAGCCCGCTCACGAGCGTGCGCGTTTCACCCGACGAATCCAGCGCGATCACTTCGCCGTCGGCGGTGGCGATCAATACGCCGTCGCCGTTCGAGGCGGGTGTGATGTCGGTGACGCCGCCGGACATTTTTTCCGTGAGCAATTGCCAGTTGGCGCCGTCGCTGGATTTGAACACGGCGCTCTGCGCCCAACCGGCTCGGGTCCAGGTGCGCGGTCGATCCTGCGTAATGCCCAGATAAATTGTTCCGTGCTCGTCTTCCGCCAGAGCGTTGCCGTAGGTGCGCGTGCCCGCCGGTGTGACTTTTTCCCAATGACTGCCGCGATCGGTGCTGCGCGCGACGCCTTCGCCGCAGGCGGTGACCACCAGGCCGGGAACTTTTTTCGACGGCAGAATCTGATGAATGTCGGGATCGGTCAAGCCGTCGTTGGCCGCCTGCCAGTTCTGGCCATCATCGTCGCTGACCAGTATGCCCGCCACTTCGATGCCGGCGAAGAGCCGCTCGCCGTTATTTTTCTCTTGAGTGATCACGCGCGTGCGCGGCGGAAAATCCGGGTTGGGCGGGAAGCTGCCACCCGCAGAGCCGGCTCGGACGCCTTTCAGTTCCTGCCACTTGCCGCCCTCGGCGGTGAAGTATAGTGCCGCCGGCATGGTGCCGACGAGAAGTCTTCCCGACAGCGCCAGCATGGACGACATCGCTAAGCATGGGACGTTGGGATTAGCGCGCGTCCATTCCTTGCCGCCGTCGTTGCTCACAAACATGCCGGAATGTTCCGTGCCGATGTAAACACGTTTGGGATCGTCCGGATCGACCTGGATGCAGCTCATCTGCCAATAGGTGAGGGCGCGGTCAGCCCGGTCCCAGTTTTCACCGCTCCGCTCAAAGCGGTACCAGCCCGAATGGGTCGCCAGATGTAGCGCGTTTTTCTCCGCTTCGCGATTTTCCATGAGCGCCTCCAAGAATTTGATCGTTTCAGAACCGAGCATACGTCGGACCAGAAACTCAGGTCAAGGCATGAGCACACAACTAAGAGGACATGAAAGTGTGCCGTTAAATTTGCATTCGATCTGTACCGCAACAACGTTTTAGTTGCACCCTTTTAAGCGATGCTTTATAAATTGAGCATTAACTTGTCATCGGAAAGGATCGGGTGACGGCGCGTGGAATTCCAGCGGATCAAGCGGCTTCCGCCCTACGTTTTCAGCATCATCGACGGCATGAAAATGGAGGCGCGGCATCGGGGCGAAGATATCGTCGACTTCGGCATGGGCAACCCGGATTTGCCTACGCCACCGCATGTGGTGGCAAAGCTGGTCGAGGCCGCGAGCAAGCCTGCCAATCATCGCTATTCGGTCTCGCGCGGCATCTACAAGCTGCGGGTTGCGATCTGTGAGTGGTACAAGCGGCGCTACGGGGTCGACCTCGATCCCGACAGCGAAGCTATCGTTACCATCGGCGCCAAGGAGGGGATATCGCATCTTGCCTGGGCGACCATCGATCCGGGCGACGTGATTCTCTGTCCGAGCCCGACCTATCCGATTCATCAATACGCCGTGGTGCTCGCCGGCGGCGATCTCCGGTGCATTCCGCTGACCACCAGCGAAGCGTTTTTCGGCCATCTCGAAGAAGCGATTCGCCAAACCTGGCCCAAGCCGAAAATGCTGATCATCAGTTTTCCGCACAACCCGACGACTGAAGTTGTCGAGGTCGATTTCTTCGAGCGGGTGGTGAAGGCGGCCCAGGAGCACGGTTTTCTCGTCGTGCACGATCTCGCGTACGCCGATCTCACCTTCGACGGCTACCAGGCGCCGAGCTTTTTGCAGGTGCCGGGCGCGAAAGATGTGGGCGTGGAATTTTTCTCGCTGTCGAAAAGCTACAACATGCCCGGCTGGCGCGTCGGTTTTTGCGTCGGGAATAAAGAAGTCATTCACGCGCTGGCGCGGATCAAGAGCTATCTCGACTACGGCATATTTCAGCCCATCCAGATCGCCGCGATCCAGGCGCTCAACGGGCCCCAGGACTGTGTCGAAGACATTCGCCTGATGTATCAGAAGCGGCGCGATTCGCTCGTCGAAGGGCTCGATCGCAGCGGCTGGCACATTCCCAAACCAAAGGGCACGATGTTCGTGTGGGCGGAGATTCCCGAGCCGGCGAAAAAGATGGGCTCGGTGGAGTTCGCCAAGTATCTTCTCCAGGAAGCCCAGGTGGCCGTGTCGCCGGGCATCGGCTTCGGCCAGTACGGTGACGAGCACGTGCGCTTCGCGCTGATCGAAAACGAGCATCGTACCAAGCAGGCCGTGCGAAAGATCAAACGGGCGTTGGGCAAGCTGCTCGATTAGGCTGCGTCTCCCGGCCGTCTCAGAAAATTTTCATGGCATCCGCGAACAAACCGCGCGCAGTGGGCGTCGGCCTGCTTGGGTCCGGAGTAGTCGGCGAAGCGATTCAGGATATTCTATTTCGCGATGGCCGTACCGGTGGCGCGGCGCACGGTGTCGCTCTCGAAATCCGCAAAATTTACACGCGCAATCCCAAGGGCAAAAAGTGGTTTGCGCGCAATAAATCCTTGTTCACTCGCCGCGCCGAGGATGTGCTCGACGATCCCGGCGTCGATATCGTGATCGAAGCGCTGGGTTTTCAGTCGGCCCGGCAGTTGACTCAGTTTCGCGACTACATCCTGCGCGCTTTTCGCAACGGCAAATCGGTGGTCACATCCGACAAAGCTGTGCTTGCCCGTTACGGCAGGGAAATCTGGACGGAGGCGCGGCGCACCGGGCAGCAACTTCGCTTCGAAGCCTGCGTCGGCGGCGGCATTCCGGTGATCCGCTCGCTCAGCGAAAGTTTCGCCAGCGAAGAACCGGAAGCGATCTTCGGCATCGTCAACGGCACCTGCAATTACATTCTTTCGCAGATGGAAAAAAGCGGCAAAGCCTACGCCGAGGCGCTCAAGGAGGCGCAGCAAAAAGGCTACGCCGAGACCAATCCTGCTTCGGATGTGAACGGCAGTGACGCGGAAGCAAAGCTGTTGCTGCTGAGTCTGGTCGCTTTCGGTTTACAGGTCGAGCCAGGAAGAATCTGGCGGAAGGGAATCGAGGACATCCAGGCGGTCGATTTTCGCTATGCAAAGCGCATCGGCAACAGCACGATCAAACAGCTTTCAGTGGCGCGGCGCAAAGGCTCAGTAGTGCAGGTCTTTGTTTCACCTGCGCTGGTACCGGGGGAAAATTTTCTCGCCAGTGTTGACGGCGCCACAAACGCGATCTGTTTTGCCGGCAAGAACAGCAGCGCGGGGCGCGGCGAGCGCGACAGCGATTACGTTCTGGTTGGCCCCGGAGCCGGCGGTGGACCGACCGCGGTGGCGGTGTTGGGCGACGTGTGTGAGCTCGCGCGCGGCGAACGCAAGTTCAGCGGCGCGCCGAGCCTGATCCCGCCGGGATCGCTCAAGCTTCAGGCGGAAAACGACATCGACGTGCCGTTCTACGTGCGTTTCGTAGTCCAGGACCGAGCCGGCATCGTAGGCGATATCGGCCGGGTCTTCGGCCGCATCGGCGTGAACATTTCGGAGATCTGGCAGCTCCGGCACGTGGAAGAAGAGATCCAAAGCTTGAAACGGACCTACAAGCTCAAAAAGAAATATCATGAGATTCTACCTTTCGTCATGACCTTGGAGCGGACTTCTTTACGCCAAATGCGCCGGGCTCTGGATTCGCTGCGCAATCGAGATTATATCTTGATCGACCCGGTGTGGTTTCCGATCTGGGGTTAGGAACTGCGCGTTCACGGTTCAAGTTCAAAAATTTTTATGAAGTACATCATCCTTCAGGGCGACGGCATGGCGGATTATCCGATTGAGTCGCTGGGCGGCAAGACGCCGTTGCAAGCGGCGCGCACGCCGAATATGGACTGGCTCGCCCAGCACGGTGTTTACGGCATCGTGCACGTGATTCCCGACGGTTTCCCGCCGGGCAGCGACGTCGGCAACATGAGCATCATGGGCTACGATCCGGCGCTGTATCACACCGGGCGCTCGCCGCTGGAAGCCGCGAGCATGGGTGTCGCGCTCGGGCCGACAGACATCGCGTTTCGCTGCAATCTGGTTACTCTGGGCGGCGCGGGCGATGAAACTTTCATGGAAGATTTCACCGCGGGCCATATTTCCACCGAAGAGGCGGCGGAAATCATCCGCGACCTCGGCCGCGCGCTCAGCGGCGACGGCATCGAATTTTTTCCCGGCGTGAGCTACCGCCATTTGATGGTCTGGCGCGGTGGCAAAGAGAAAATGAGCACCACGCCGCCGCACGACATCACTGACCAAAAGATTGCGGCATACATGCCCAACGGCGATGGCGCGGAGCGGTTGCTCGGTCTCATGAGAGCCTCGCAGCCGCTCCTGGCCGATCATCCGGTCAATCGCAGACGGCGCGGCGAAGGACATCGGCCGGCGACTTCCATCTGGCTTTGGGGGCAGGGAAGAGCGCCGCAGCTGCCGCCGCTGACCGAACGCTTCGGTATCAAAGGCGGAGTAATTTCCGCCGTTGATATTATTCACGGCCTTGGGGTTTACGCCGGATTGGAACGCATCGACGTGCCGGGCATCACCGGATTTCTCGACACCAATTACGTCGGCAAAGGAGAGTACGGCGTGCGCTCGCTCGAGAAAAACGATCTGGTCTTCATTCACGTCGAAGCGACGGACGAAGCCGGCCACATGGGCGATGTGGAAAAAAAGATTCAGGCGATCGAAGACTTCGATGCCAAAGTCGTCGGCACGGTGCTGAAAGGCATGGCGTCACGCAAAGATTATCGAATTCTGCTGATGCCCGACCATCCGACCGCTATCGCGCTCAAGACGCACGTCTCGGATCCGGTCCCGTTCGTGCTTTACTCCGCTGAAACGCCGCAGGACAATGGCGATCTCGGCTACAACGAGATGGACGCCCGCAAAACCGGTGTCGTTGCTAAGAAGGCTCACCGACTCATGGAAGCGCTCATCGAAGGGAGGCCCACGTGGATCGAAATCTAGCCCTGGAAGCCGTGCGAGTGACCGAAGCTGCAGCGCTCAACTGCGCGCATTGGACCGGACGCGGCGATGAGAAAGCGGCCGATCAGGCGGCCGTGGACGCTATGCGCAAGGCGTTCGACGCGCTGGCGATCGACGGCACGGTGGTGATCGGCGAAGGCGAGCGCGACGAAGCGCCGATGCTCTACATCGGCGAAAAAGTCGGCTCCGGCGGTCCCAAGGTCGACATCGCCCTCGATCCGCTCGAAGGCACGACCATCTGCGCTACGGGCGCGCCCAACGCGCTCGCGGTCATCGCCATGGCCGACGGCGGCAATCTGCTTCACTGCCCGGACACGTACATGTCAAAAATCGCCGTGGGCCCGATCGGCAAGGGCGTTGTCGACCTGGACAAAACTCCGACGGAAAATCTCCATGCGCTGGCTGAAGCGAAACGCTGCCAGGTCGAGGACCTGACCGTGATCATTCTGTCGCGGCCGCGCCATGAGGCGATTATCCAGGAGGTGCGCAAGGCCGGCGCGCGCATCCGGCTCATCGGCGACGGCGACGTTTCCGCCGCCATCGCTACGACCAAGCCCGAAACCGGCATCGATTTGCTGCTCGGCATCGGCGGCGCACCCGAAGGCGTTCTTGCAGCCGCCGCACTGCGTTGTGTGGGCGGCGAGTTTCAGGGTCGACTGGCGCCGCGCAACGACGAGGAAATCGAGCGGGCGAAGAAGATGGGCGTCACGGACATCAAGAAAAAATTTCAGATCAACGAGCTCGCCGCCGGCGACGTGATGTTCGCCGCCACCGGCGTGACCGACGGCGACTATTTGCGCGGTGTGCACTTTGTTGCTGGCGGCGCGACCACGCAATCAGTGGTTATGCGCTCCAGGACGAAAACCATTCGGGTCATCAATGCGACCCATTATTTCGAGCACAAGCCGAATTATTGAGATTGTAGTCCCGGCGAGTCGGCGCTGACGGTGGCGAAACGAAAGCGCAAGAAGCGCGGCTGGCTGCGGACGCTGATCTTCTTTATTCTCTTTCCTCTGATTGTCTGGCTGATCGCCTTTTTGCTGTGGTTTTACTGGCGTGATCTCAGCGCGTTGTGGACTAAGAAGAGCGCGCCGGTGGATGCGCCGGCCAGAACCCGTGAGCGCGATGAGGCGCGACCGGCGAAGCGACCGCCTGAAAAAATTCTCGACGAAGACCGCAAAAAGCTCGAAGAAATCTTGAAGCGCCGAAGCTGACGCTATCATCATTCGATTTGAGCACGGTACGCGGCGATGTTATCGTCATCCAGCGATATGAATTTCTGGCACGAAATACGCCGGCCGATCATCGGTTTATCGCCCATGGACGGCATCACTGACGCGCCGTTTCGTTACATCACCGCCAAGCACGGCGGGCCCGATGTGACCCTGACCGAATTCGTCAACATCCAGTCGGCGTTGTACTCACCGCACACCCTGATCAAGGATTTTACCTATTCCGAGATCGAACGGCCCGTGGTGGCGCAGATATACGGAAAGACGCCGGAGCTTTTTTACAAAGTCGCGCAGGTGGTTTGCGAACTGGGTTTCGACGGGCTCGACATCAACATGGGTTGCCCGGCGAAAAACGTTGCGGCCAGCGGTTGCGGCGCAGCGCTGATCCGCACTCCGGAGCTGGCGCGCGAGATCATCCGCGCCGCAAAGGCCGGTATCGCAGACTGGAAGAACGGTCAAAATCTCACCGGTGCCGGTCTGCCCAATGAGTTGATCGACCAATTCGAGGCGGCCAAATGTCGCTCGAGTCAAGCCGCGCAAAAGCGATGCGCGATTCCGCTCTCAGTCAAAACTCGTCTGGGTTATGATCGGATTATCGTCGAAGAATGGCTAAGCACACTCTTGCAGGAAGGATTGGCTGCCGTCTCCCTGCACGGGCGCACCCTCGCCCAGGGTTACAAAGGCCAAGCCGACTGGCAGGCGATCGCGCGGGCGGTCGACCTCGGGCGCGGCTCGGGGAGTCTGATTCTCGGCAACGGCGATGTGAAGGATCTGCACGACGCGCGCCGGCGTATTCTCGCCACCGGTGTCGACGGCGTGCTGATCGGCCGGAGCGCGCAGGGCGCGCCCTGGCTGTTTCGCAACAAGCACGCAGTGAAGCAGCATTGCGATTCCGCCGACGAATTTTTTGAAGAGCCGACGGTAAGCCTCACGGAACGATTTCAGATCGTCATGGAGCATAGCGCGTATTTTGAAAGATTTAGCGGCGTCTCTCGCTTCATGGCCATGCGCAAGCATCTCACTTGGTACTGTCGCGACTTTCGCGGCGCCGCGGAGATGCGCTCGCAAATGACCCGGGCGAGCAGTGCCGCTGAAGTGCGGAGCATCCTCACGAGGTTTTTAGCGAGCCTCAAAGAATCTCCGCTCGCGGCCCATCCGGTTCATGCCGCGAACCTCTCTTCGATACGATTCGATTCGCTTCCTGCATGCGTTTGATTCTCGCCTCTACTTCGCCGCGGCGCCGGGAGATTCTCGCTCTGCTCGGTGCGCCGTTCGAAATCGTTGCGCCGGATTTCGATGAGATCTTGAGCATCGGTTTGTCGATGGAACACCAGGTGCTCGAATTTGCCCTAGGCAAGGCACACGCAGTGGCGCGGGTTTATCCTGATAGCATCGTCATCGGCAGCGACACGATGATCGAATGTGCGGGCGAAAAAATCGGCAAGCCGCGGGACGCGAACGATGCCGCGCGGATCCTGCGACTGCTCTCCGGCAGAGCGCACGTCATTCACACGGCAGTGGCGATGGTCGACGATACCGGACCGGGGCTACGGACGGTTGAACAGGTTGAGGTTGAGATGCGTCGGTTCAGTGACGAGGAGATCGAGCGATATCTTTCCTGCGACGAGTCCCTCGACAAGGCCGGCGCCTATTCGATTCAAGGCGAGGGGAGCAGGCTGATCGAATCATTGCGCGGTGACTATCTCGCCGCCGTCGGCCTGCCGTTGAAACCCATTGCCGCCTATCTCACGCAGCGTGGGATTCGGTTTCCACGCGATGTCGAGGAGCTTTACAGCCAAAAGTCCTTCATGAATTGGTCGTCGTTCGCGTGACGCAACCGGCGGTCATCTACCGCTCGCGCGAATCGTGATTTGAGTCGCGGCCATTGCGCCGCTGGGTCCGGGCGAGCCCTGCAGAGACACCTCGACGCCGCTTTTGAGCGCGCTTCGGTCGCTGAGAACCCGCTTCACCAGCGGGATGTTGGGCGGCACCAGAACTTTGACAGAGCCGTCCTTGTATTTGAGATCGATCATCCGGCCCTTGATGTCTTTGATCTGCACGTCTTCAACCTGCTCGACGTTGGCGTTGGTCATGGTCGCGCCGCTCTGGGGAGCGGTGCCGAGGGGCCGATGGCCCTCACCGGTGCCGCGCTGGTCCTCGGAGAAAACGTGAACCTCGGAGGCAAGGAAGGTCCCGTCTGGCTGCTTGGTCGCCGTAGTTCCCAAGTACATTCCCGAATTGATTTCCGAGAGCTTGATCGGCACTTCGGAGCGGATCACGGTCTTGTCCGTCAAGGTTGCCTTTACGTCGCCGCTCGGCCCTTTGACGATCAGGTCCTGACCGCTCAACGAGGCGACATGGCCGCGTATGGTGACCGGGGCCGTCTGGGCCAGACCGGTGCCCGCTAAAAGCAGCATTCCGATGCCCGCCAGGAGTAGGATTCGACCTCTGCTAAGTGTCTTTGCCTTCATGGACTGTTCCTCCGCGTATGCCTATACGTTAGCTGGGCGTGCCGCACAAGAGAAGGGGTTGATTTTTCCCACCAGCCCTGCCAACCCGTGGCAATTTGTGGCCGGGCCGACAAATTTTGTTCAGGGCCATATCCCATTAGTGTTTTACTTGGCGTTTTTTTCACTGCCAGTGACTGGTATGAAGCTTGCTCCAGCCAGCAATGAGCAAAGCCATGAGACAGTCAAGCAATTATTCCAACCCCGACCAGAACTGGCAATGGCCCGAGAAAACCTGGTTTCGCGAGCGGCTTAACGCGATCAAGGCCCGGGAGAACGAGGAGCGCCGCAAAGCGCTTGTCGGCCACCCGGCCCAGCAAAAAGCCGGCGAGCCGGTCAATTCTGAAAAGGGCCCGTTGAAGGCCGACTGAGCGCCCGTCGCTCCCGTCCGCGTCCGGTTCCAACTCGCCTCTATCCCAAAGGCGCTGCCAAGCCTGTTTGCATCCACAGAAAAGATTTTCCTGCGCACTCTGATTTTGACTTTCGCTGACCCCGTATTGACCCCGCGGCTCGTTGGCCGAATAGCATTTCCCCTTGTATTTTTGCGCTTGGAATTGTAAGCGATGCTAAATTTCGCGGGCACCGGAGGAATTTTCAATGGCGCAAACCGAGGCGAATGGTCAGACCTGGGATCTCGAAGCGGATGTGGTCGTGATTGGCTCGGGAGCGGCGGGTCTTCCCGCTGCGATCAAAGCGGCCGACGGTGGCGCGTCGGTCATTGTGGTGGAAGCCAATTACGACATTGGCGGCCATGCGATCATCAGCGGCGGAAACGTACCCCTCGGCGGCGGCACCAGCGCGCAGAAAAAATATGGTATTCACGACTCACCGGACATAGTTTTTTCGGATTTGACCGACTGGACGATCGTCCAGGACAACGGCTGGCCGGATTTTCGCTACAACGATCGTGAAGTGATGCGGGCGTTTGCGGACCATTGTGCGCTAACCTTCGAATTCTTGCTCGAGAACGGCGTCAAGTTCAAGGAAACCGCTCCGGACAACCAGGGAGGGCACAATCTGGGCAATTCCGCGCCGCGGGAAAACCATGCCTTCTGGACCAAAGGCGCGGGTTACGAGAGTCCTAATAACCGTGCGGGCACCGGCCTCATCCGGCCCCTCGAAGATAGTGCGCGGCGCAAGGGCGTCAAGTTTTTGCTTAATTACAAGATGGCTCAGTTTCAGCGCGAAGGCGGGGGTACGGGGCGTGTGATCGGCGTGGCGGCCGAATACTCGCCGCGCATCATGCCCGGACAATCGACGCCGCTCAAGAGTTTTCGTTCCGATGGCAATATCGAGAGCGCGAAACCGAAGATGCAGGTTCGTGCCCGAAAGGCCGTGGTCGTCGCAACCGGCGGCATGACCAGCGACGTCAACTTTCGCCGCATGTTCGATCCACGCTTGACCGCGGTGCTGACCGTGGCGGGCGAGCCTTACAGCTACCAGGATGCCAGCGGTGAGCGCGCCGCCATGGCGGTCGGCGCTTCGCTCTGGGGTCTAGTAAATCAGACCTTGGAAAACGGCGACAATATCAGGACCCAGCGCGTGCTCGCGACAAAATGGAACTACATGACCTGGGAGCTCGAGAGCCCGATTTTTCCGCTAGTGCGCGCGGTAGGTTTGAACGTGAAAGATTGGCACGACCTGATTCTGGTCAATCAAGTCGGCAAGCGCTTCTATGACGAGACCAAAGGTGATTTCCCGCACGGCAACGTTTACAATGACATCAATCCCTACACGCCCAACGATTATCGCAACAACGAAAACATCCACTACCACCCGAACAAGTACAATTTTTTTAACGCAGCGGTGGCGATGAACGAGTATTCGGAACCGCCTGAATATTCCGCTGGGCCGATCTGGGCGATCTTTGACGCCGAAGCAGTCAAACGCGCAGGCTGGAAGGTGACGCCGCCCCACGTGGACCCCGACGGATATTTCTTCAGCGGCAATACTTTGACCGAGCTCGCCGCAGCTATTAAAAACGAATATCAGCCCAAGCCGATGAAAGGCGAAACCTTGCAGGCGACGGTCGCGCGCTACAATTCATTTGTGGATGCCGGCAAGGACGAGGATTTCGGCAAGCCGTCGCCGAAACATAAATTTCAGACGCCACCGTTCTACGCCGCCTGGGCGACGCCGAACGTGCATGACACGCGCTCGGGGCTGCGCATCAACGGCAAATGTCAGGTGCTCGACATGAGCGGACAGATCATTCCGGGGCTTTACTGTGCCGGCGAGTCCGCCGGCGGTTTCAATCAGCACGGCATGGGCCGCTGCACGACCCAGGGATTTATCGCCGGTAGCAACGCGGCCAGGGAAAAATAGCGGGTAGGGGCGCGATTCATCGCGCCCTTTCTTCCTATCGATACAACGCGTCGATAAAATCGCTCGCCTGCAACTGGCGCACGAAGCGATCGTCGAAGAACTTGTTGGGATCCAGATCTTTCGCCTTGGGGTTCCTTTCGGCGAGCTCTTCCAGCACGGACCGCACCCCGTCCGCCGTGGTCAGTGGCACTTTCATCATGTACCGGCTGATCTGAACATCATACGATTCGTTCAGAAGCTCGGGATCGTTGGTGCGCAAATACTTCGACAGCACCTTGGTTGCGAAAGCGCGGTCTTTTTTTATCAGCGCGATCGCTTCGATCTCTGCCGAGAGATAGCGCCGCACCAGATCGGGATCGTCGCGGATGATATCGCCACGCGTGGAAACTCCGGTGGACGCGTACGGGATGTTGAGCGACGGCAGATGCAGCATAACGCGATTGCCGAATTTGACCGCGCGGCTGGTCGCAGGATAAACGAACACTCCGGCCTGCACGCGGTTTCCTTGCAGTGCGCCGACAATCCAATCGCCGGCGCCGATCTCCACGATGTGTACATCTTTACCAGGCTCCAGGCCGTAATGTTTGGCCGCCAGCCGCGCGCCGGTATGAAGCGACGTGCCGTAGCGGCTGATGCCGATGCTCTTGCCGCGCAACTGCTCGGGCTTGTCGATCTCTGGACGTGTTACCAGGTTTAAAACCAGAGTTCCGACCATGGTAGCGACGATCTTCAAATCGGCGCCGCCCACTGCCGCGCCGGTGGTGGTGCCGCCGGCGATCTGCACGAAAGAGACTTCGCCGGCGATGAGCGCATTCGTGCCCTGAACGCCGCTCGGCGTAGCGATCACCTCGACTTGCAGACCGTATTTTTTGAAAATGCCGGCTTCATGGGCCGCCCAGGGCGGGACCATGGAACCGGAGATCGACGTGATCGCCGCGCGAATCTTGCGCAGATTGGAAGTTTCTGCGGCGCCGGCGCTTGCGCCGAGAATCAGGACGACGAAGATCAGGAGAACAACACAGCGCCGGAATTTCATCGCGCACCTCCGAAAACTTCTCGACGTGCGCCATCCATAACCGAAGCTGCGGGCGGGCGTCAAATCCGCCCTGGCGCGGCGAAATCGTTGACCGTGCGAATCCCGCTGTGATAATCCGTGCGCAAGTATCGGA
>Ga0310810_10001925_pt1 | contig 22051 bp, 21 predicted proteins | sample NCmetagenome_FD_207641 | JGI IMG/M metagenome (GOLD analysis project Ga0310810, IMG submission 207641) | Soil microbial communities from experimental microcosm in Duke University, North Carolina, United States - NC | ecosystem: Engineered > Artificial ecosystem > Soil microcosm > Unclassified ... | reverse complement strand
ATGTCGAGCGTGCGGCCGGTCGCGCCATCGACGAGCCACCGCCGCCAGCGACCGAGGCCGAGGCGCTCGACGATCGCGCACCAAGCGTCGTACAGCCACGGAATCTGCTCGACGCCGCGCATCGTCGCTCAGCCGATGTGGTACAGCAGCAGGTACACGAGCACGCCGGTGACCGACACATAGAGCCACACCGGCAGCGTGCGTCGCGCGATCGGCACGTGCCGATCGAATCGACCCGCGAGCGCGCGATACACCGTCGTCAGGACGAACGGCACCATCAGGGCCGCCAGCACGACGTGCGAGATGAGGATCGGAAAATAGACAGCGCGGATCCATCCCTGCCCGGCGAACGGCCGCGAGCCGGCGAGCGCGTGATACACGACGTAGGAGACGAGGAACAGCGCCGACGCCACGCACGCCGCGAGCATGCAGGCGCGGTGCACGGCGATGCGGCGCCGCCGGATCGCGACCCAGCCCGTGATGAGCAGCGCCGCGCACGTCGCGTTCAGCGCGGCGTTCAGCGCCGGAAGCCCGGAGACTTCGGCGCTCCATCGCCGCCCGGGATCGTGAGCGAGGAGCAGAACACCGACGACGCCGACGATGGCCGCCGACAGCACGCCGATGATCGAGAGCGCCACGCGATCGCCCATCGGCCCGATGATACGGCGGCCAACCGCCGCATCCTTATATATCGGTCGCACTGGCTGTCGGAGGCGCCGCCGCTCTCGCGGATGCGCCGTGTGCTCAGGACGCGGCGCGGCGCTCGGCCGCCTCTTCGCACCCGACGCACCGCCGCGCAAACGGCAGCGCGCGCAGCCGCTCGACCGGAATACGACGGCCGCACGTCTCGCACGCGCCGTACCGGCCCTCGGTGAGACGCTCCTCGGCGGCGTCGATCTCGCCGAGCACGCGGCGATCGCGCGCTTCGAGGGTGGCGAGTAGACGGCACGTCATGTTCGTCGTGGCGTCGTCCAGGACATCGCCAGGATGTTCGTACTTGTATCCGCCGAGCTCGGCGTCCATCGTCGCCAGGGCGCCGGACACCGCGGCGCGATCGCGACGCAGTCGACGCTCCCACTCTCCGATTCGCCGTGCGACGTGACACGTCATGACACTCGCCCCCTTTCGTTGATCCGCAAAGCCGCCGGGGAGGCGGCACAGCCCTCCCCGGCGGGACGTCAGCCGCTACTCGGCCTTCACAGGGATCATTGTCCCCTTCGCGGCCGGCGTCTTCGGCAGCGTCACGACCAGCACACCGTTCTTGAACGTCGCGGTGACCATGCTACCGTCCACCGCCATCGGCAGCCGGACGCTGCGGAGGAACGCACCATAGGTCCGCTCGACGCGGTGGTAGCGCGCCTCCTTCTCCTCGGTCATCTTCTCCTTTTCGCCCTTGAGCGTGAGCAGGTCGCCCGTCAGCGCGATCTCGATTTCTTTGGGATCGACGCCGGGCATGTCGGCCGTCACGACCATGGCGTCCTTCGTCTCCGAGACGTCGAGCTTTGGCGCCCAATCCCCCGCCATCGCCTCGAACGGCTCCCAGACCGGGTCGGCGAAGCGATCGAAGAAGCGTTCCATCTCGCGTCTCAGATTGCCTCCCCATGGAGCCAGGGTCCGCATCGTCCCCTCCTTCCCCGGTCTCTTTCATGAGACCGGCCACGGAGAAATCGTGCATACGGAACGCCAGACGAGACAATCGCAAGTTCGATGAGTTCCAGACCGGGTTCGAGGCGATGGTGCGGCGTCACCCCAGGCGGCTGGGGCGACGGCGCACCACGCCGATTTACGCGGTGGAAACGGGCACGCGGTCGCGCGCGTGCCACGCACAGAGCGGATCCTCGGCCAGCACGTCGCCGGTCGCGGCCCACGCGCGCGCGCGCGAGCCGCCGCAGACCTCGTCGAACTCGCACGTGCCGCACTTTCCGCCGAACGCCTCCGGCGAGCGGAGCGAGCGGAACAACCGAGTATCGCGATAGATCTCGAGTGGATCACGCTCCCGGACGTTACCGGCCACGAGCGGCAGGAAACCCGACGGCGTCACGTCGCCGTTGGACCCGATGAACATGATGCCGTTGCCGTCGCGGATGCCCCAACCACGCCCGGCGTCCGCAATCTCGTCCGGACTGCGGCCGGCCGCGCGCATCCGCTGCACGACGGCGCGGCGGTACTGCGGCGCCTCGGTGGTGCTCACGACGAACGGCCACGCCTCGGCCGACGTGGCCAGCCAGCGCAGGCGCCGCTCGCACTCGACAGGCGTGATCTGCCGCAGCGTGGTGCCACGTCCGACGGCAACGAGGAAGAACAAGCTCCAGCGCGCGGCGCGGAGACTCGCCACGACCTTGGCGATCTCGTCGAGCCACGGCTCGGTGTCCGCGGTCACGAGCGTGTTGATCTGCAGCGGAATGCCGGCGGCGACGATACGGCGGGCGGCCGCGAGCGTCCAGCCGAAACAGCCGAGTACGCCGCGCAGCGCATCGTGGTGGGCCGCCGTCGGACCGTCGATGCTCAGCGACATGGCCGACACGCCGGCCTCTTTCACCGAAGTCACCGTGTCGTGCGTGATGCCGAACGTGGCGCTCGGCGCCAGCGACACCCCGAGGCCGCAGCCGACCGCCGTACGAATCAGATCGAGCAGGTCGGGGCGCTTGAGCGGATCGCCGCCCGTGAAGATGACGTGCGGCGGTCGCGGCGCTCGTGCGAGCGCCGCGATCACCGTGTGGCATTCCGCCGTGCTGAGCTCGTCCGCGGCCGGCTGCGGCATCGCCTCGGCACGGCAGTGCCGGCACGCCAGGTCACACGCGCGCGTCAGCTCCCAGTAGACGCGCGCGGGTGCCGCGCCATACACCGGCGCCTTCACTGCCGGGCCCCCATCGCCACGAATTCCCGGCGCGGGGAGCCGACGTACAGCTGACGTGGGCGGGCGATCTTCTGCTCCGAATCGCCGATCATCTCCTGCCACTGGGCCAGCCATCCGACCGTGCGTGGAATCGCAAAGAGCACGGGGAACATTTCGACCGGGAACCCCATCGCGTCGTAGATGAGGCCGGAGTAGAAGTCGACGTTCGGATAGAGCTTGCGGCTGACGAAGTACTCGTCCTGCAGCGCGATTCGCTCGAGCTCCAGGGCGACTTTCAGCAGCGGACTCGGCCGCGTGGCCGCGAAGACTTCGTCGGCGGTTCGCTTGATGATCCGCGCGCGTGGATCATAGTTCTTGTACACGCGGTGGCCGAAGCCCATCAGCTTCATGTCGCCGTTCTTCACCCGCTTGATGACGTCCGGAACGTTGGCGACGGAGCCGATCTCGCGCAGCATCTTCAGGACCGCCTCATTCGCCCCGCCGTGCAGCGGGCCATACAGCGCCGCCGCCGCCGCGGCCACGGCCGAGTACGGATCGACCCCTGAGGACCCGACCGACCGCATGGCGTTGGTCGAGCAGTTCTGCTCGTGATCCGCGTGCAGGATGAAGAGCACGTCGAGCGCGTGCTCGAGTGCCGGCTCGGGCTTGTACTTCAGCTCGGTCATCTTCCACACCATGCTGAGGAAGTTCCCCGCGTAGGTGAGGTCGTTGTCCGGGTAGACGTACGGCCGCCCGAGTGAGTGCCGGAATGCGAACGCCGCCAGCGTCGGCACCTTCGCGATGAGCCGATAGATTTGCAGCATGCGATGGCCCAGATCGCGGAACAGCTTCGCGTCCGGATAAAATGTGCCGAGCGCGGCCACCGTCGAGACGAGCATGCTCATCGGATGCGCGTCGGGATTGAAGCCGTCCATGAACTTCTTGACGTTCTCGTGCACCCACGTGTGATGGGTGATCTGCCAGCTCCACTCCTCGAGCTGCTTGGCCGTCGGCAGCTCGCCGAACAGAATGAGATAGGCCACCTCGACGAACGAGGCGCGCTCCGCGAGCTGCTCGATCGGATAGCCGCGGTACCACAGCATGCCTTTGTCGCCGTCGATGAACGTGATCGTGCTGCGCGTCGACGCCGTGTTCATGAAGGCGGGGTCGTAGGAAACAAGCCCCAACCGGGCCAGATCCGTCGCGCGCACGGCGCCGTCGACGATCGGCAGCTCGCACGTCTGTCCCGTGCGATTGTCGGTGATGCTGAGGCTGTTCTTGGCCATGTCGTCTCCCTCCGTGAACGACTCAGATGCGCTCGAAGATCGCGGCGATCCCCTGACCGCCGCCGATGCACATCGTGACGAGGGCGTACCGCCCACCGATACGCTCGAGCTCGTAGATCGCCTTGACGGTCAGGATCGCGCCCGTCGCGCCGATCGGATGTCCGAGAGAGATGCCGCTGCCGTTCGGATTCGTCTTCTCGAGCGGCAGGCCGAGCTCGCGGATCACCGCCAGCGATTGCGCGGCGAACGCCTCGTTGAGCTCGATCACGTCGAGATCGCTGATGAGCAGACCGGCCCGACCCAACGCCATGCGGGTGGCGGGCACCGGTCCCATCCCCATGTACCGCGGCTCGACGCCGGCAAGCGCGTACGAGACGAGCCGCGCGCGAGGGACGAGGCCACGATGCTCGGCGGCGCGTCGCTCCATGAGCACCACCGCCGCCGCCCCATCGTTGAGCCCCGACGCGTTGCCCGCGGTCACGGTACCCTTCGGGTCGAAGACGGGCTTCAGCTTCGCCAGGCCGCCGAGGGTCGCATCGGCGCGGATATGCTCGTCGGTCTCGAAGGCGACCGGCCCGCCCTTGCCCTGCACGGTGATCGGCAGAATCTGGCTCTTGAAGTACCCGCGCGCCGTGGCCGCCGCCGCGCGGTGCTGGCTCTCCACGGCCAGCGCGTCCTGATCCTCGCGCGTGATTCCATACTTCGCGGCGACGTTTTCCGCCGTGATCCCCATGTGGCGGTCGTCGAACGGATCGGTGAGCGCGCCGACCGCCGCGTCGACGACGGTGCCGTTGTTGAGCCGCTGGCCCCAGCGCATCGACGGCAGCCAGTACGCGCCGCGACTCATGGACTCCGCGCCGCCGCCGATCGCCGCATCGGCGTCGCCCAGCACGATCGTCTGCGCCGCGGAGACAATCGCCTGCAGCCCGCTGCCGCAGAGCCGATTGAGCGTGAGCGCCGGCGTCGTCACGGGCAGGCCACCGTTCACGGTCGCCACCCGCGACAGGTACATGTCGTGGGCGTCGGTGTGGATGACGTTGCCGAAGACCACGTGACCGACGTCGGCGGGCTCGACACGAGCCCGGGCCACGGCCTCACGGACGACCTGCGCGGCAAGCTCGCTCGGCGGGACGTCTTTGAGACTGCCGCCGTACCGGCCGATGGCCGTCCGCACACCGCTCAGCACTACGACTTCGCGCGTACTGTTCATCATGACCTTCCCCGTCTGTCCTCTTCGGAGCTGCTCACATGTAGATGCCGCCGTTGACGTTGATCTGCTGGCCGGTCACGTAATCCGCGTCGGCCACCAGGAAGAGCACCGTCTTCGCGACTTCTTCGGGCTCGCCGAACCGCGCCATCGGGATGCGCGCCTTCAGCGCCGTCTGCACGTCTGCGGGCACCTTCGCGAGCATGTCGGTCAGCGTGAAGCCCGGCGCGACGGCGTTGACGGTGACGTTGAATTTCGCGAGCTCGATGGCAGCCGTCTTGGTGAACGCGATGATGCCGCCCTTGCTGGCCGCGTAGTTCGCCTGGCCGAAGTTGCCGGCCTGCCCGACGAACGACGCCACGTTCACGATGCGGCCGTAGCGGCGCTCGACCATCGGCGTCATGGCCGCGGTCGTGCAGTAGAAGACGCTGTCCAGGTTCGTCTCGAGCACCTGACGCCAGTCGTCGTCGGAGAGCTTGCGCAGCGAACGATCGCGCGTGATCCCCGCGTTGTTGACCAGGATGTCGAGGTGCTGCCACACGTCGAGCACGCGCTGCACGAGGCCGCGCGCCTCCCGGCCGTTGCTCACGTCCGCTTGCAGCAGCATGGCTTCGCCGCCGTCGGCCGAGATCTCCTCGACGAGCTCCTTGGCCTCGCGCTCGCTCGTGTTGTAGTTCACGGCGACCTTCGCGCCCTCGCGCGCGAACGCCAGCGCGATGGCCTTGCCTATCCCCCGGGCCGCGCCGGTGACGAGCGCCGTTCGTCCCTCGAGTCGTTGACTGCCCATGACTGCCTCCTTCAACACACGACGAGCCAGGTGAACGGTGGGTGTCCGCCTACGGGAATGTGAGCCGGGTTTGCCGACTTCAGCATTGGTTGGCAGAGGGGCAATGGCTGTGCCACGGCTGGGGTGCGACTCCGAGCGAGATTCGTCTCCTGCGACGGTCACTTGCAGAGTGCTGGAGAAGCGCGGTCTCGACGCTGAGGCGGCGGCGTGGGGCACCGCCGCCTCAGGTGAGGCGACGGGTCAGCGACGAGTCGACGGGTACTGCGGCTCCCAGCGCGCGGCCGCGACCGCGGCGGGGATCGCAGCGTCGTCCAGCCGGCGACCGACCCCGTCCTCACGGGCCGCGCGCACGACGGCCTCGGCGATGCGACCCGCGACGTGCCGCAGCTCGCGGATCGCCGGATAGAGGCTGCCGGCGGCGAGATCGGCCTCGGCGACGAGCCCCGCAAGGCACTCCGCGGCGGCCAGACACATGCCGTCCGTGACCTCGCGTGCCTCGGCCACGAGCGAGCCGAGTCCGATGCCGGGAAAGATGAAGGCGTTGTTGCTCTGGCCGACGCGCATCGTCCGTCCCCCGTAGATCAGCGGAGGGAACGGGCTGCCCGTGGCCACGAGCGCGCGGCCGGCGCTCCATGCGACGACATCGTCCGGCACCGCTTCGCATTGCGTCGTCGGATTGGAAAGCGGAAGCACGAGAGGATGGTCGGTGCCGTCGGCCAGCGCCTGCACGACGTCCTTGGTGAACGCGCCGCCCTGCCCGCACACGCCGATGAGCGCGGTCGGACGCAGCGTACGCACGATCGTCGTGAGGTCCGCGCCGGGCTCGACGCCGGCGGCGGCGGCAAGCTCCGTCGGCCACGCGAACGGACGCTGGAAGACGTCGAGCGGCTGCCCGTCCTGCACCAGGAGGCCCGTCACCTCGACGATCGCCAGCGCGCGCGAGAGCGCCGCGCCCGCCAGACCTGCGCGCGCGAAGGCATCGCGCAGCACGCGCGCCACGCCGATGCCGGCCGCGCCGGCGCCCAGGATCAGCACACGCTCCTGCGCCAGTGACCGACCCGTCACACGCCCCGCGGCGAGAAGACCGGCCAACACGCACGCGCCCGTGCCCTGGATGTCGTCGTTGAACGACGGCAGCGCCCGGCGGTAACGGTCGAGCAGATCGAAGGCGTTCTGCTTCTTGAAGTCCTCCCACTGCAGCAGCGCACGCGGAAACCGGCGCCGCACCGCGGTCACGAACTCGTCGACGATCTCCGCGTAGGCGCCGCCGCGCAGCCGGGGCTGCCGCCAGCCGAGGTAGAGATCGTCCGCGAGCAGTGACTGATTGTCGGTGCCGACGTCGAGGCTCACGGGCAGGGTCTGCGCCGGATGAATCCCCGCCGCGGCGCTGTAGAGCGTGCACTTGCCGATGGGAATGCCCATGCCGCCCGCGCCCTGATCGCCCAGGCCGAGAATGCGCTCGTTGTCCGTGACGACGATGAGCCGCACATCGTCGAACGGCGCGTTGCCGAGCACGGCGTCGATGCGGCCGCGATGCTCGGGCGTGATCCAGAGCCCGCGCGCCCGCCGGAAGATGTGGCTGAACTCCTGGCACGCCCGGCCCACCGTCGGCGTGTAGACGATCGGCAGGTACTCTTCGAGATGATCGCAGAGCACGCGGTAGAACAGATGCTCGTTGCGGTCCTGCAGCGACGCCAGACCGATGTACGTCTCGAGCGGATCGCGCTTGCGTGCGAGATTTTCCAGCACGCGCGCGGCCTGCTGCTCGATGGTGTTTACACCCGCCGGCAGCAGGCCTTCGAGCCCGAGCGCGGCCCGCTCGTCCCGCGAAAACGCGCTGCCCTTGTTGTACATCGACTCGGCCAGCAGGTGCGATCCCCGATGCAGACTATCCCCGTAGTGCTCCATGCTCACAACCCCAGATACGCTTTTTTGACGTGAGAATCGGCCCGCAGCTCGCTCGTCGGACCCGAGAGGACCACGCGACCGTTTTCGAGGACATATCCCGTAGTCGCCAGATCGAAAGCCGTCGCGACGTCCTGCTCGACCAGGAAGATCGTCATCCCTTCGTGGTGAACTTTTGTCAGCGCGTCGACGAGCGTGTCGAGCATGATGGGCGCCAGCCCGAGCGACAGCTCGTCGAGGATCAGCAGCCGCGGCCTGGCCATGAGCCCGCGCCCGATCGCGCACATCTGCTGCTCACCGCCGCTCATACTGCCCGCAGCCTGGCGCTGGCGCTCTTCGAGAATCGGAAACAGCTCGTACACCCACGCGAGGTCGTGCGCGATCGCCTTGGCGTCACGACGACGGTAGGCGCCGAGGATGAGATTGTCGCGCACCGTCATCGTGGGAAACAGCCGGCGGCCCTCGGGCACCTGCGTGATTCCGAGCGCCACGATCGCCTCGGACGCGCGGCCGGTGATGTCGGTGCCGTCGAGCAGTACGCGCCCGCCGACCGGCTTGATGATCCCGCACACCGTATTGAGCAACGTCGACTTGCCCGCACCGTTGCTGCCGACGAGCGTGACGATCTCCCCTGCCGGCACGCTCAGGGTGACGTCTCTCAAGATCTGCATGGCGCCATAGCCCGCGGAGAGCTGACGCACCTCAAGCACGGGCTGCCTCCGCATGGCGCCGCGTGTCAAGCACGGGCTGCCTCCGCATAGCGCCGGCCGAGGTAGGCCGCGACGACGCGCTCGTCGTTGAGCACGTCGCCCGGCGCGCCCTCGGTGAGCGTCTGGCCGTGGAAGAGCACGAGGATGCGATCCGACAGATTGCGGATCGCCTTCATCACGTGCTCGATCACGAGCAGCGTGATCCCGCGGTCGCGGATGCGCTTGATCAGCTCGACGGCCGCGTCGATTTCCGCGGGGTTCAGCCCCGCCATGACCTCGTCGAGCATCAGCACGCGCGGGCGCATGGCGAGCGCGCGCGCCAGCTCCATCCGCTTGCGCTCCGGCACGTTCAGGCCCTCGGCCGGCGCGTCGGCGCGATGGTCGAGGGCGACGAAGGCCAGCACTTCCTCGGCTTGCCGTCGCGCCGTGCGCAGGTCGCGCGCGCCGCCGCGCGCACCGAACAGCGCGCCGACCATCACGTTCTCGACCACGCTGAGATTACGGAACGGCTTGACGACTTGAAACGTCCGGCTCACGCCCAGCCGGCCGACCTCGTGCCATGGCAGACCGGTGAGTGGGCGGTCGGCGAATCGCACTTCGCCGCCCGTCGCCGGCAACGCACCCGTCACGACGTTCACGAGTGTCGTCTTACCCGAGCCATTGGGACCGATCAGCCCGAGGATCTCACCCTCGTGCAGGTCGAACGTGACATCGGCGACGGCGGCCAGGCCACCGAATTTCTTCGTCACCCCGCGCGCGCTCAGGATCGCCACGCTCATACGCGGTACTCCCGCAGATTTCGGGCCATGACGCGCAGTGAGCTACGGCCGGCGCGCACGACCTCGAGCAAGCCTTTCGGCATGAACAGCACCACGAGGATGACGATCACGCCATTGAAGAGCTCGGCGAGCGCCACGAGATGGGTCGAGAGGATCTCCGAGACCGAGGCCAGCACCAACGCCCCAAGCAGAGGGCCGACGACGGTGCCCGCGCCGCCGAACACCGCCATGATGATCATCTGGATGGTCACGATGACGCGGAACACGGCGTCCGGGTCGATGAACGTGATCCAGTAGGCGAACACGCCGCCGGTGAGGCCGGCGAAGGCGCCGCTCAGCGCGAACGCGATGGTCTTGTAGCGCGCGGTATCGATGCCCATCGCGGCCGCGGCGTCCTCGTCCTCGCGGATGGCCACCAGTCCGTAGCCGAAGCGCGAGTGCGCGAGCCAGACGTTGACGAGCGTGACGGCGATCAGGATCCCGAGCATCAGGTAGAAGAACAGCGCGGGCGTGCGCGCGATCGGCATGACGAGCCCGGTGCCCGCGCCCGTAATTTCCAAGTTGTAGACGACCTCGCGCATCGTCTCCGCGACGCCGAGCGTCGCGATGGCGAAGTAGTGGCCCTTGAGGCGCAAGATCGGCAGGCCGACGAGCGCGGCGAACAGCATCGGGACGACGCCGGCCGCCGCGAGGGCCGCCGCGAGCGGCCATCCGACCTTCGTCATGAGCACGCCCGTCGTGTAGGCGCCGATGCCGAAGAACGCCACGTTGCCGAAGGAGGCGTAGCCCGTGAAGCCCCCGATGATGTTCCAGCTCTCCGCGAGGATCGCGAGCATGAAGAGGTTGATGACGAACTGCACCATGAACGGCGACAGCACGCCCGGCGCGGCGCCGAGCAGCACAATGCCGACAACGGCCGCGGCGATCGTCGCGAACCGCCGGGGGGCGGGACGAGTCGTCATCAGGCTCTCCGCCCGAGAATTCCCGTCGGGCGCAGCAGCAAGATCAGCACGAGCAGGCCGAAGCTGATGGCGTTTGGATATGTCGGGCCGAGGTAGGTGCCGGCGAACGACTCGGTGAGACCGAGCACGAGACCGCCGACGATCGCGCCCATCATCGTGCCGAGGCCGCCGAGCACGGCGACCACGAACGACTTCAGCGTGAGCGAGCCGCCCATCACGGGCGTGATCGGGAACAGCATCCCCCACAGCCCGCCCGCGGCTCCGGCCAGCGCTGCGCCGAGCCCGAACGTGACCGCGTAGATGTGGGCGACCGGGATCCCGGTCAGCCGCGCGGCGCGCAGCTCCTCCGACGTCGCGCGGATGGCGCGGCCCAGCCGGGTGTGCTCGAGGACGAACAGGAACGTCACCGAGAGCACGAGGGTCGTGACGAACACCCACAGCCGGACCCACGGAATCGTGATCTGCCCGACCTCGAAATTCGCGGCCGCGTAGGCGGGCGTCACCTGCCGAAGGTCGGAGGACCAGAGCAGGCGCGCGACGTTGATCATCACGACCTCGACACCGAACGTGATCAGCAGCGTGAGAAAGAGCTGCGCGCGCACGATCAGGTTCAGCACGTAGCGCTGCAGGCAATATCCGTAGACGAACAACCCGAGAATCGTGAGCGGCAGCGACACGAAGGGATCGATACCCCAGAGGCTGAACATCCAGAACGTCAGATACGCGCCGAGCATGATGAGGGCACCGTGCGCGACGTTCACGATGTTCATCACGCCCCAGATCAACGACATCCCGAGCGCCATGATTCCGTACAGGCCGCCCAGCAACAGACCGTTGATGAGGACTTGCAGGAGGAGCACGGCTACTTCCGCTCGCCCCACTTCGGCGTCGGGTACACGAGCTTGTTCACGAATTTGCCGTTGACGTACACGGGCACGACGTTGCCGTCGAGAATCTGCACGAGGACCTGGCTCATGTTGATCTGGCCCGTCGACTCGAACTTGACGCGGCCGTAGAGCGTCTCGACGTCGAGCGCGGCCAGTGCGTCGCGGACCTTCTTGGGATCGAGCGACTGCGCGCGCTCGATGGCCGCCTTGAAGGCGAGCACGTCGGCGGCTCCCGAGGCCACGTGGTAGTCGGCGGCGTAGCCGAAGCGCCCCTGGAACTGCTTGTCGAACTCGCGCGCCGACTTGAAGATGTCGCCGCCGATCTCCATGTCGGGCAGCCACGGCGTCACGCCGTACACGTACTCGGCCGCTTTGCCGAGCGTCTTGCGGAAGTCGCCGGTCGGCGGGCCGACCGTGAACACCATCATCTTCGGATTCACGCCGGCGGCCTGCGACTGGCGGATGAAGTTGAGCGAGTTCTCCTCGTGGCCGGCGACCAGGATCAGATCGGGATTCTTGGTCTTGATGACCGCGAGGATCGACGTGAAGTCCTGCGTGGCCGGCTGATACTCCTCGTCGTAGACTTTGTCGATCCTCGATTCCTTGAGCCACTGACGCGAGCCCTCGGCAACACTGCGGTCGAAGGCCTCGTTCGAGAACAGCAGCGCCGCGGTGCGGACGGGCGGATTCATCTTGGCGGCCGCCTCGATGGCCGACTGGAAGTACAGCTCGGCCTTGGGCAGCGTCCCGAAGATGTACTTGTAGCCGCGGTCGAAGATCTTGCCCGAGGCGCCGCCGCCCTGGATCATCGGGATCTCGAACTTCTCCGCCACCGCGCTGGCCGGGATCGTGATGCCGCTCGAATACGGGCCGAGCAGGAAATTGACCTTGTCGGAGCTGACGAGCTTGGTGAACAGCCGCACGCTCAGGCTCGGATCGCTCTGGTCGTCGTAGAGCTTGAGCGCCAGCTGATACGTCTTGCCGCCAACCTTGATGCCCCCGGCTTTATTGACCGCGTCGACGGTCAGCGTGTACGCGTCGACGTAGAACTTGCCCTCGCGCGCGTACTTGCCGGTCTGCGAGATCGCCGAGCCGAGCACGATCTCCTCGGCGGCCGCCACGCCGGCCATGAGCAGTAGCAACACGATGACGCTCGCCCCGACAAGTGTGATGACGTTCTTCCAGTGCTCGGCTCTCCTCATGGTCGGCTCCCCTGTATTGGCGTCCGCAGCGCATACGAGCTGAGGACCTTCATGTAGTTCGCGCGCTCGAAGGCGGCCGGCTCGGCCACCGCGCGGTAGCTCATGCTTCCCTGCATCTGCGCGACCGAGGCGTACTCGTGCGTCTCCATCCATTCCAGGACGTCGGCCCGCACGCGGGCCAGATAGCCGATGCCGTGCTGAAGCAGCGCGGACGTCATCATGGCCACGCGGGCGCCGGCCATCATCGCCTTCAGCACCTGCGCCGAGCCGTGCACGCCGCCGGTGACGGCGAGGTCCGCCTTCACGTGGCCGTACAGGATCGCGACCCAGTGCAGCCGCACCAGCAGCTCGTGCGGGCTCGACAGCGTCAGCCGCGGCACGACCTCGAGCCGCTCGAGATCGAAATCGGGCAGATAGAACCGGTTGAAGAGGACGAGTCCGTCGGCACCCAGCACGTCGAGGTGGCGCGCCAGGTTTGCAAACGCGGTGAAGGCGTGGCCGAGCTTGACCGCCACGGGAATCGACACGCCGGCTTTGACGTCGCGGAGGAGGTCCGCGTACATCCGCTCGACCTCCGCGGCCGTGAGCGAGGGATCGGTCGGCACGTAATACACGTTGAGCTCGAGCGCGTCCGCACCCGCCTGCTCGATCTTCTTGGCGAACTCGACCCACCCGCCCGTCGACACGCCGTTGAGGCTGCCGATGATGGGAATGCCGACGGCTTCCTTGGCCCGGCGGACGTGCTCGAGATAGGCGTCGGGACCGAAGTTGTACCCGCGCAGGTCCGGGAAGTAATCGAGCGCTTCGGCGTAGCTCTCGGCGCCGTGCATGAGATACCGGTCGAGCTGCGTGCCCTCGACGTCGATCTGCTCTTCGAAGAGCGAGTGCAGCACGACCGCCGCGGCGCCGGCGTCTTCCATGGCCCGGATGTTGTGGAGGCTTTCGCACAGCGGCGAGGCGGACGCGACGAGCGGGTTCGACAGTCGTAAGCCGAGGTAGCGCGTCGACAGATCAGTCATGGGGAGCCTCCGGCGGCGCCGCCGCGGGCATCGCGGCCAGGTACTCGTAATAGCGCCAGCGCGCCGCGGCGTCGTTCTGCGCCTCGTCCAGCAGACGCCGGGCCGCATCGGGATCGCTGTGCGCCAGCATCGTGTAGCGTGTCTCGTTGTATGCGTAGCTCCGGAACGGGACGCTCGGCGCCTTGCTGTCGAGCTGCAGCGGATTCTTGCCCTCGCGGACCAGGCGCGGGTCGTAGCGCAACAGCGGCCAGTGGCCGGCGAGCACCGCGGCCTTCTGCTGGTCGAGCCCGTGACGCAGATCGTAGCCGTGGGCGATGCAGTGGCTGTACGCGATGACGAGCGACGGGCCGTCGTAGGCCTCGGCCTCACGCAGCGCGCGCAGCGTCTGCGCGTCGTTGGCGCCCATGGCCACGCGCGCCACATACACGTGGCCGTAGCTCATCGCCATGAGTGCCAGGTCCTTCTTCGCGCCGCGCTTGCCCGCGGTGGCGAACTTCGCGACCGCGCCGCGGGGTGTCGACTTCGACGCCTGGCCGCCGGTGTTGGAGTACACCTCGGTGTCGAGCACGAGCACGTTCACGTTGCGACCCGAGGCGAGCACGTGATCGAGCCCGCCGAAGCCGATGTCGTACGCCCATCCATCGCCGCCCACGATCCACACGCTCGTGTTCACCAGCGTGTCGGCCACGCTGCCGAGCTCGCGCGCGTCCGGCGAGTCGATGCTCGCCAGCCGCCGCTTGAGCGTGGCGACCCGCTCACGCTGGGCCGCGATACCGGTTTCGGTGGACTGATCCGCGTCGAGCAGCGCGGGGCCCAGATCGGCGACGGCGCCGTCGAGGCGGCCGAGGAGCTCGCGCGCGTACTCGGCCTGACGGTCGAGCGCCAGCCGCATGCCGAGCCCGAACTCCGCGTTGTCCTCGAACAGCGAGTTCGCCCACGCCGGCCCGCGTCCCGCCGCATTCGTCGCCCACGGTGTCGTCGGCTGGCTCCCACCATAGATCGACGAGCACCCGGTGGCGTTGGCGATGAGCGCGCGGTCGCCGAACAGCTGGCTCACCGCCTTGAGATACGGCGTCTCACCACAGCCGGCGCACGCGCCCGAAAACTCGAACAGCGGCTCCAGCAGCTGCACATCCTTGACGAGGCCGGCGTTCAGCGGCGCACGCTCGGGCGTCGGCAGCGACAGGAAGAAATCCCAGTTGACGACTTCCGCGTCGTGCACCGGTCGCGCCCCGACCATGTTGAGCGCCTTGTGCTTCACCTCGCTCTTGCTCTTGACCGGACAGATTTCCACGCAGAGACCGCAGCCCGTGCAGTCCTCCGGCGAGACTTGCAGGCTGTAGCAGGCGTCGCCGAACTCGCGCCACCGGGCGGGCACCGACTTGAACCCGCTCGGCGCGCCGGCGAGCGCGGCGGGCGCGTACACCTTCGAGCGGATGACCGCGTGAGGGCACACGAAAACGCACTTGCCGCACTGAATGCACAGCGTCTCGTCCCAGGCGGGGATCTCGAGCGCGATGTTGCGCTTCTCCCATCGCGTGGTCGCCGTCGGATACGTTCCATCCGCGGGCAGCGCGCTCACGGGGAGCCGATCGCCTTCGCCCGCGAGGATCGTTCCCACGACATCGCGCACGAACGCCGGCGCGGTCGCGGGGACGCTCGGCCGCCGATCGCTGGTCGCCGTCGGACCATCCGGGACCTTGACTTCTTGCAGATGCGCCAGGGCGGCGTCGACCGCGGCGAAGTTCTTGCGCACCACCGCGTCGCCGCGCCGCCCGTACGTCTTTTCGATCGACCGCTTGATGGCGGCCACCGCCTCGTCGGCGCGCAGCACGCCGCTGATCGCGAAAAAGCACGTCTGCATGATCGTGTTCACGCGTCCCGCCATCCCCGCCTCGCGCGCGACCCGCGAGCCGTCGATGACGAAGAAGCGCAGCCGCTTGCTCACGAGCTGCTCCTGCACGGGGCGCGGCAGGTGATTCCACACCTCGTCGGGGCCATACGGGCTGTTGAGCAGGAACACCGCGCCCGGCTCGGCGGTCTTCAGCACGTCGAGGCGCTCGAGGAACGAGAACTGATGACACGCGACGAACGTCGCACGGGTGATGAGATACGGTGCTGCGATCGGGCGCGGGCCGAAGCGCAAGTGGGAGATCGTCATCGAGCCCGACTTCTTGCTGTCGTAGACGAAGTAGCCCTGCGCGTACCCCGGCGTCTCCTCCCCGATGATCTTGATCGAATTCTTGTTCGCCCCCACGGTGCCGTCGGCGCCGAGGCCGTAGAACACCGCGCGGACCGTGTCCGCGGACTCCGTCGAGAACTCCGCGTCCCACGGCAGGCTGGTGAACGTCACGTCGTCGTCGATGCCGATCGTGAAATGAGTGCGCGGCCGCGACGCCGCCAGCTCCTCGAACACCGCCTTGACCATGCCCGGCGTGAACTCTTTCGAGGCGAGGGCGTAGCGGCCTCCGAGGATCCGGGGCGGCGTCGCGAACGGCGCGGTGCCGGTCGCAACCGCCTCCGAGATCGCGGCGACGACGTCGAGATAGAGCGGCTCGCCCGCGCTGCCCGGCTCTTTCGTGCGATCGAGCACGGCGATCGTGCGGGTCGTCGGCGGCAACGCCGCGACGAGCGCGGCCGCTGGGAAGGGACGATAGAGTCGCACCTTCAGCACGCCGACCCGCTCGCCGGCCGCGGCCAGTACCGCGGCGGTGTGCTCGGCGGTCTCGGCGCCCGAGCCCATGAGCACGATCACGCGCTCGGCGTCGAGCGCGCCGGCGTACTCCACGACGTCGTACAGCCGACCCGTGAGCGCGCCGAAGCGCCGCATCACCGCGCGCACGACGTCCGCGCAGCGGAGGTAATAGGGGTTCGCGGCCTCGCGCGCCTGGAAGTAGACGTCCGGATTCTGCGCGGTGCCGCGCACCACCGGCCGCTCGGGCGTCAGCGCACGCGCGCGATGCGCGAGCACGGCGCGCTGGTCGACGAGCGCGCGCAGCACGTCGTCGCCGAGCGGCTCGACCTTGGCGACCTCGTGCGACGTGCGAAAGCCGTCGAAGAAGTGCAGGAACGGGACGCGCGACTCGAGCGCGGCGGCGTGCGCAATGGCCGCCATGTCGCCCGCCTCCTGCACCGAATTCGAGGCGAGCATCGCGAACCCGGTGGCACGCGTCGCCATGACGTCGCTGTGATCGCCGAAGATCGACAGGGCCTGCGTGGCGAGCGAGCGCGCCGCCACGTGGAACACCGACGGCGTGAGCTCGCCGGCGATCTTGTACATGTTCGGGATCATCAACAGCAGACCCTGCGACGCGGTGAACGTCGTTGCGAGCGCGCCCGCCTGCAATGCGCCGTGCAGCGCGCCCGCGGCACCGCCTTCGCTCTGCAGCTCGATCACGGCGGGAACCGTCGACCAGAGATTGGGTTCGCCGTGGGCCGCCCACTGGTCCGCCCACTCGCCCATCGTGGACGACGGCGTGATCGGATAGATCGCGATGACTTCGCTGAGCTTGTACGCGACGCGGGCGACTGCTTCGTTTCCGTCGATCGTGACTGTCGCGCGAACCGCCATGTCTGACACCATATTCGGCATCGGCTACGCAAGGCGTGTGCCGCAGCTGCGTGCACCGCGGGCGGCGAATGCCGGCCGCGCTCGCTCCACGTGTTTCCGAGCACTTCGCGCCACGCGCTCCGGTGCGGACGCCGCCGGCGCGGATGTCGCCGCACGGCGTTGGCACTGAGGCGTGGGCGCCTCAGTTGGGGCGAGCCTGGGACGCCGCGGCCGGCGCTTCGCGCGCCGTGTGCGTACATCTCCTCTTGTACGTGACGACGCGGTCTGGCACGCTCGTCGCACCATGATGCCGACCGGAGGGCGGCGAATGGTCGATGTGCGTGAGGCAACACCGAACGGTGCTGCGGCGGCGCTGCTGCCCGAGCGGCTGCGCGCACTGCTCGCGCGCGCCGATGACGGGGTGTGGGTCACCACCGTCGACGGCCGCATCGTGTTCTGGAATCGCGGCGCGGAGACGGTGCTCGGCTACAGCGAGGACGACGTCTGTGGACGTAGTTGCGGCGAGGTCGTCACCGGACGCGACGAGCAGGGCCGACCGGTCTGCGGCCCGTGCTGCGACGCCGCCCGACTGACGCGAGGAGCGGGCACAAGCTTCGGTGTGCCCACCCACGCGAAAGACGGCCGCGACGTGTGGCTCGAGGTGATGACGTTTCAGATCGACGGCGACGCGCCGCTCGTCATCCACGTCTTTCAGGACGCGACGCGCACCAAACAGCTATTGCGCGAGCTGCGCGAGCACGTCGGCGACGGTACCGATGGCGACGCGCGCCTGACGCGGCGCGAGCGCGAGATCCTTCGTCTCATGGCGGGCGGTCTCGGGACGGCCGCGACGGCGGCGCGCCTGCGCGTGAGCCGCGCCACGATCCGCAACCATGTGCAGAACATCTTCGGCAAGCTCGGCGTTCACACGCGGCTCGAGGCGGTCACGCACGCGACGCGCCATCACCTCGTGTGAGTGCGTGCGCGCTTGACGCCGCCACGCGGCGACCGCTAGCATGGGCGCCGTGCTCCTGACCGATCGCCCGCAGCGGTGGCGACTCGCCGGTCGCGCGCCGCACGCGCCGCTGCGCTGGCCCCGCTGCCTGTCCTGGCTCGCCGCCGTGCTGCTGGTGTTGACGTGCGCGCCGGCGGCCGTGGCGCAATCGGGCGGGACACCCGCCGCGCCGTCGACAACGTCGCCCGCGCAATCCACGACGTCGCCGGCCGCCGACGCCTTCGCCCCGAGCTGGCGCATGCTGGCCGGCTTCGACGTGTTCGCCGCCAAAGGCTGCGGCCAGTGTCACGCGCTGCGTGGCGCGGGCCCCGTGACCGGACCCGACCTCGCTCGCGTACGCTCGACCACCGGGTTCTACGACATCGGCGCCGCGCTGTGGAATCACCTGCCTCGCATGGCGGGCGAGATGCGCGACGCGCGAATCACACGGCCGCGACTGACCGCACGGGAAGCGACCGATCTGATCGCGTTCCTCTTCACCGCGCAGTACCAGGACGAGTCCGGCGACGCCAAGAGCGGAGAGCGGCTGTTCGCCGGGAAGGGCTGCGCGCAGTGCCACGCCGTCGGTGGCGCGGGCGGCGGCGTCGGGCCGGCGCTCGATGTGCTCAAGCGCGCGAACTCGCCCGTGCTCGTCGCGGCCGCCATGTGGAATCACGGGCCCGCGATGGCGGAGGCGATGAAAACGCGCGGCATCCCCCGCCCGACGCTCGAGGGCAAGGAGCTGCTCGACATCATCGCGTACGTCACCAGCGCGGCCCGCGACAGCGGCGGCGAGACCGCGCAGGTCGTGCCCGGCACCCCCGCAAACGGCGAGAAGCTTTTCAGCGAGCGCCACTGTGCCACCTGCCACGCCGTCGGCGGCAAGGGTGGCCGCGTCGGCCCGGATCTGGGGCGCGCGGGCCATCACATCAGCCTCACGCAGTTCGCCGCGCGGATGTGGAATCACGGTCCGAAGATGTGGGCGGCGATGAGGGAGCGCGGCATCGACGTGCCGAAGCTGAGCGGTCAGGACACCGCCGACATCCTCGCCTACCTCTATGTCGCGCACTATTTCGATCCGTCGGCGAGCGCCCGCCGCGGAGCGCAGGTCATCCGCGACAAGGGCTGCACGAGCTGCCACTCGGTGAACGGCAAAGGCGGCAAGGCGGCGGCCGATTTCGCGAAGTCGACCGTCGTCAGCACGCCAGGAAGCCTGATCGCCGGCATGTGGAATCACGCGCCCCTGATGGAAGCGTCCGCGCAGAAGCAAGGCGTGTCGTGGCCGGTGCTTCAGGGACGCGACCTCGCCGACATCGCCGCGTATCTGACGTCCCTACCCAAGCACCCGCCCGCGTCGAAGTAAGCCTCTCGATCTGAGGCACGACCGCCCCACGCGCGGCGCCACCGCCCCGTGCCGGCATCTCGGCGGTCGAGACATCGCCATGAGAACCGAGCACTTAGCCGTGGCATGCGCGTTGCGATATCGATCGCCATGATGGGCAAAACGCATCATCCGAATGATGTCTCGCGACGGCGGATTCTGACCGCGGCGGCCGTGGCCTTGCCGGTTCTTGGTGTCGGCGGCGGACTCATATGGCGGACTTGGGGCGCAGCCGAGCATTCGGATGCCGCGCCGGTCGGCGGCGGCGTTCGGCGTCGCGAGACGCGTCCCACCCTTGATCCCGCGCGCTTCACCGGCAAGCCCGCCCAGGCGTTCCGGGTGGCGCGCGAGATCCCCGACGTCATCGACCAGATCCACTGCTACTGCGGCTGCGACCGCGAGGCGGCGCACGTGAGCCTGCTCTCCTGCTACGTCGACGGCCACGCGGTGACCTGAGACATCTGCATGGACGAGGCGCTGGATGCGTCTCGAATGACCCGGGCGGGATGGGACGTCACGCGCGTCCGCCTCGCGATCGACGAGCGATACGGCCGATGACGATCGGCGCAGGCGCAGCACGTTTCAACAAGAGGAGTGCGCGATGAAGAGTTCAAAAGCGCTCGTGGTGTTCGTCGCGATCGTCACCGGCTTGTCGTTCGGGCTCGCGCTCGGGCGTCCGGAGGCGCAGCAGAAGAATGTCCTGGTCGCCAAGAAGGTCGCGGCGGCGCCGGCGGCGGACGGCTCGGTCGATGCCGTGTGGAGCGGCGCGCAACCGCTCACGGTGAAGGCGGTGGGCGGCAAGAATCTCCCCGGCGGCTCGACGGACGTCACGCTGCGCTCGGTCGTCGCCGGCGACACCATTTACTTCCTCGTGCAGTACAAGGACGCCACGCAGAGCATGCGGCGTGAGCCCTGGCAGAAGCAGGCCGACGGCTCGTGGAAGAAGCTGAAGGATCCGGACGACAAGGGCGGCGACAACAACGTGTACTACGAAGACAAGCTCGCGATGATCTGGAACATCTCATCGCCCGCGTTCGAGCAGCGGGGCTGCATGGCGGCCTGCCACACGGGCGAGGGCAAGCCATATGGCAACAAGTACCTGCCAAACGCCAACGAGCGCGCCGACATCTGGCACCTCAAGGGCGTGCGCACCGGCAGCATCGGCCAGGTCGACGACCAGTATCTCGACGGCACCCGCTACGACAAGGACAAGGCGCCCGAGGCCGGGCGCAAGAGCGATCCCAAGACGGGCGGCGGCTATGTCGACAACGTGACCGACGACAAGAAGGGCCCGAAATTCGCGCTCAAGGGCAACACGCCGGCGCCGCCCTACTGGATCGTCGATGCCGACAAGGAGCCGTTCGACGACAGCAAGTACAAGGCGGGCGACGAGGTCCCCGGGATCATCGTGGCGCCCTTCACCGGCGATCGCGGCGACATCAGCGCCAACGTCACGTGGAAGGACGGAACGTACACGGTCGTGATGTGGCGCAAGCTCGCCACCGGCAGCGAGTACGACGTGCAGTTCAACGAGAAGAAGGAGTACGCATTCGGCGTGGCCGTCTTCGACAACGCGCAGGTGCGGCACGCCTACACGCCGGGCGTGCTGAAGCTGGTCATCGAGTAGGAGGCGCTCATGGCGAAGCGGATCCTGGTGCCGCTCGACGAGACGACGGAACACGAGGCGATCCTGCCGATCGTCGCGGACCTCGCGCGTGCGTCGCACGCGAGGGTGCGCCTGCTGCACGTCGCGCACGCGCCCGAAGCCGTCGTCTCCGAGGACGGCCAGGTCGTCGCCTACATCGATCAGGAGGCCACGCGCCTGCGCGTGCAGTGGCTCGACCACGTCAGCGCGCTCGAGCCGATGCTCCAGGACCTGGAGCTCGAGCGCGACGTTCGGTTCGGCAACGCGCTGACCGAGATCCTGGCCGACGCCGAGGAGTTCGGCGCTGACCTGATCGCCGTGACGACGAGCTCCAAGAAGACGTTGAAGGACCGTCTGCTCGGCAGCGTCGCGGCCGACTTGATGAAGCGTGCGAAGGTGCCGGTGCTCCTGCTGCGTCCGGAGCCGCGCGAATAAGGGACCGACACGCGGAGGGAGGTCGCCATGGACTGGGTCATCATGGTCATCGCCGGATTCATCGCCGCCGTCGCGCTGGCACCGATCGTCATGTTGGTGCTCACGCTGTTCGTCCTCGTTCCGCTCGCACACCTCATGCCCCGACCCGCGATGCTGGCACGACGAAGCTTCGAGTGTCCGTTCTCGAAGCGCCGGGTGACCGCGACGTTTCTGGCCTCGCCGGAGGCGCGGCGGCCCGCCGACGTCGTCGCCTGCTCGCGGTTCGGCGACGGGCGTGTCGCATGTGCGAAGCAGTGCCTCGGCATGGCGGTGATCGGCTGGGCGCCGTCACCGATGGTCCCGCCGTACGCGCTGCTGGCGGGAGACACGGCGAGCCGATAACGCACGTGCGTTCATGCGAGGCGCCGGACGCCGCCGGGGTCGCGCCTAGGGCAAACGCTCTAGGCGCGACCCGGCTCACGTGGTC
>Ga0310810_10001924_pt1 | contig 22052 bp, 13 predicted proteins | sample NCmetagenome_FD_207641 | JGI IMG/M metagenome (GOLD analysis project Ga0310810, IMG submission 207641) | Soil microbial communities from experimental microcosm in Duke University, North Carolina, United States - NC | ecosystem: Engineered > Artificial ecosystem > Soil microcosm > Unclassified ... | reverse complement strand
AGTCTTTCTCAAAACAAATCCGACGCGCTATTCCGAACTCGCCCGGGCAAAGACCGTCTTCACAATCCACAACCTTGGCTTTCAGGGAATTTTCGCGCAGCCCGACTGGCGCTGGCTCGATCTCAATACCGGTTATTTCACACCGCAGTTTCTGGAATTTTACGGCAACGTCAACTTCCTAAAGGGCGCCCTGGTTTTCGCCGATAGGATCACCACCGTGAGCCCGTCCTACGCCGAGGAAATCATGACCCTCGAGCAGGGTTTCGGCCTCGAAGGGGTGCTACGCGAGCGCGCCGCCGACGTGGTCGGGATCTTGAACGGCGTCGACTACCAGCTGTGGAATCCCTGGACCGATCCCTATCTGAGCAACCACTACGGCGAGAACAGCCTGAAAGTGAAAGGCGCCTGCAAGAGAAATCTCCGGCGCTCCCTCGGTCTTCCCGACGAAAACGCCACGCCGCTCTTTGCGATGATTTCCCGTCTGACGCCGCAAAAGGGAATGGATTTGATCGAGGAGATTTTTTCCGAACTCATGGAGCGCGGTGCCCAGTTCGTCGCGCTTGGCAACGGCGCACCGAATTACGAGGAGTTCTTGCGCGCGGCGGCCGAGCGTTATCCAGACCAGGTGGCGGTGCGCATCGGTTTCGACGAACCGCTGGCGCATCGTATCGAAGCCGGCGCGGATATTTTCTTGATGCCGTCGCTCTACGAGCCCTGCGGTCTCAATCAGATGTTCAGTCTCAAGTATGGTACGATTCCGATTGTGCGCGCCGTCGGCGGCCTCAAAGACACCGTGCAGCCCTACGATGGTGCTGCGGATACCGGCACAGGCTTTGTTTTTGCGCCTTACACGGCGCAGGCGCTGCTCGAGGCAGTGGATCAAAGCATCGCGGCGTTCAAGAACAAGACCGCGTGGACGGCGCTTCGCCGCCGCGCCATGGCGATGGATTTTTCCTGGGATGGTTCGGCAAAGCGTTACGTTGACCTGTACCAACAACTCATCAACTGAGGTCTTAGAATGTACGTGCTCGGGGTAATCATGGCAGGGGGCAGAGGCGAACGGCTCTATCCGTTGACCCAGCATCGCGCCAAGCCCGCCGTGCCGTTCGGCGGCCGCTATCGGATCATCGATTTTGTTCTATCCAACTTCATCAACTCGGGAATTTTGTCGATCTATGTGGTGACCCAGTTCAAGGCTCAGTCGCTGCTCGAGCATCTCGACCGAGGCTGGCGCACCACAGATTTTCTCGGCGAACATTTCGTCACGCCGGTGCCGGCGCAAATGCGCTCGGGCGAAGACTGGTACCAGGGCACGGCAGATTCGGTTTATCAGAATCTTTATTTGCTCGAGCGCCACAACCCGAAGGTCGTCGCCGTCTTCGGCGCGGACCATATTTACCGCATGAACGTCCGGCAAATGATCGACGAGCACCAGAAAAAGTTCGCCGACGTGACCGTGGCCGCGCTGCCGGTCAAGATCGAAGAAGCGCACCAGTTCGGCGTCGTCCGGGTCGATGCCGACTGGCGTATCATCGGTTTCGACGAGAAGCCGAAGAATCCGCTGCCGATTCCCGGCGAGCCTAACTATGCGCTGGTTTCCATGGGCAATTATCTTTTCAACAATGAAATCCTGATGGAAGCTCTCAACCACGACGCCGAGAACCCGGCGAGCAATCACGATTTCGGCCGTGACATCCTGCCGGAGCTGATCAAAGGCGGAAAAGTCTTCGCCTACGACTTCCGAAAGAACCGCGTGCCGATTCCCTCGAAGGGAGAAGAGCCGAGTTATTGGCGCGATCTCGGAACGCTCGACGCATATTTCGACGCGAGCATGGATCTCTGCTCCATTGACCCGTCGTTCAATCTGTACAACCGGAGCTGGCCGCTGCGGACGGTCGGTTACGCCGACCCGCCGGCGAAATTCGTCTTCGACTGGAAAGATCGCCAGGGCATGGCGGTCAACTCGATCGTCGCGGAGGGCACGATCATCAGCGGCAGCTTCGTGCACAACTGCGTGGTCGGCAGAAACGTCCGCATCCACAGTTACAGCCAGATCGAGGACTCGGTGATCATGGACTGGGTCGAGATCGGCCGAGGCTGTAAGATTCGCCGCGCGATCATCGACAAAGCCAACGTCATCCCATCCGGCACCGAGATCGGCTACGATGCCGCAGCCGACCAGGAGCGTTACACGGTTTCGCCCAACGGCGTCGTCGTTCTGCCGCGCGGCCCGCGCAAAACCACCTGGGTCATGACGAACCCGTAAAGGGTAAGGGGTAAGTGGTCAGGCGTGAGGCGTCCCCTCACCTTACCCTTTACCCCTTTCGCCTTACGATCTGACAATGGATCGCTTCATTTGCATTCACGGTCACTTCTATCAACCGCCGCGGGAAAACCCATGGCTCGAAGCCGTCGAGCTGCAGGATTCAGCCGCGCCCTACCACGACTGGAATGAGCGGATCACGGCGGAATGTTACGCGCCCAACGCAGTGGCGCGCATCCTCGATGGCCAGGCCCGCATCCTCAAGCTGCTCAACAATTATTCGCGGATGAGCTTCAACTTCGGGCCGACCTTGCTTTCTTGGCTCGAAGCGAAAGCACCGGAAACCTACGCCGCGATTCTTGCGGCCGACCGTGACAGTCAGAAATATTTTTCCGGCCACGGCTCGGCCTTGGCGCAAGCTTACAACCACGTCATTATGCCGCTCGCAAACAGCCGCGACCGCCGCACACAGATCATCTGGGGCATCGGCGACTTCGAGAAAAGATTCGGGCGCGCGCCAGAAGGCATGTGGCTGCCCGAGACCGCGGTGGACTTGGAAACTTTAGATTTGCTCGCACAGTCCGGCCTGCGCTTCACCATCCTCGCGCCCCATCAAGCCGCACGCGTACGCCGCGTCGGCGAACGCCAGTGGCACGAGATCAAAAGTCAGGCGATCGATACCAGCCGCCTCTATCGAGTGTCCTTGCCGTCGGGTAAATCTCTGGCGCTGTTTTTCTACAACGGCCCGATCGCGCGCGCGGTCGCCTTCGAAGGGCTGTTGTCTCAGGGCGAGCGTTTCATCGAGCGCCTGCTCGGCGCTTTCCCCAACGAAAGCGAGCGACCCGAGCTCGTGCACATCGCCACTGACGGCGAAAGCTACGGCCACCATCACCGTTTCGGCGACATGGCCTTGGCATACGTTCTCGATCAGCTCGGCAACGACGGCTCTGCGCGGCTCACCAACTACGGCGAATTTCTCGCCGAGCATCCGCCGACCGACGAAGTCGAAATCGTCGAGAAAAGCTCCTGGAGCTGCGCCCACGGCATCGATCGCTGGTGGAGCGACTGCGGCTGCAACTCCGGCGGCCATCCGGGTTGGAATCAAGCCTGGCGCACGCCGCTGCGCGATGCGCTCGACTGGCTGCGCGATACCATCGCGCCGCTCTGGGAAGCGAAAGCCAGCGCGCTGTTCAAAAATCCCTGGACCGCGCGCGACGCCTACATCAACGTGGTGAACGACCGCTCGACAGCAAGTCTGCAAAGCTTCATCCAGCGCCACGCCGCACCGTCATCGACCGAGAGCGACACCGCCACCGCTATCAAGCTGATGGAAATGCAACGCCACGCCATGCTCATGTACACCAGTTGCGGCTGGTTCTTCGACGATATTTCCGGCATCGAGGCGGTGCAGGTGCTCCAATTCGCCGGCCGCGCCGTGCAACTTGCCGAGGAAATTTTCGGTGCGCCGCTGGAAAGTGAATTGACGCACCGGCTGGCCAGGGCGAAGAGCAATGTTCTAGAACAGGGCAACGGCGCGGATATCTATGAGCGTTCGGTACGCCCCGCCAAAGTGGATTGGGACAAGCTCGCCGCGCACTACGCGGTCAGCGCGCTTTTCGAAAATTATCCGCGCGAAACCGCGATCTACTGCTACGACGCCTCCCGCGAGGACCAGCAGGTTTTTACCGCCGGCCGCGCTAAGCTAGCTTTCGGCCGAGTCCGGCTCACGTCCACGATCACCGGGGAAAGCGCCCGCCTCCATTTCGCCGTGCTCCATCTGGGCGATCACAATATCAGCGGTGGGATCGGCCGTTTCGCCCACGAATCGACCTATCGCACTGCCATCGACAGCGCGGCGGAGCCGTTTCGCCGCGCCGATCTCACTGCGGCGCTGCACATCATGGAGCGGCATTTCGGCGACTCGAATTATTCCTTGCGCTCGCTTTTTCGCGATCAGCAGCGCAGCGTGCTGGCGAAAGTCCTCAGCGCCAACCTGGCCGAAGCGGCGTCGCTCTACCGGCAAATCTATGAGTCGCGCGCGCCGCTGATGCGTTTTCTCACGGATCTGAAAATTCCCCTGCCTAAGGGCTTTGCCGCCGCCGCGGAGGTCGTGCTGAATCAGGATCTGCGCGCGGCGCTGGAGCAAGACCCCATCGACGGCGGGCAGGTGAACCGGCTGTTCGAGTGCGCCAAGGCGGAAGGCATCATTCTCGAAGCAACCACCTTGGAATTCGCGTATCGGCAATCCTTGGAGCGCGCCGCAAGCGCGCTGGCACTACAGTCCTCGCTGGAGGCTGTCGAACGGTTGCGCGCAGCCGCGAGCTTTCTACCAAGCCTGCCGTTTTCAGCCAATCTCTGGAAAGCGCAGAATGTTTTTTTTCAGCTGCTGCAACGGCAATACCCACGCCAGCGCGAGGCGGAAAAGCGCGGTGACGAAACCGCGCGCCGGTGGGTCGCCTGCTTCGAGGATCTCGGCCGCATGCTCGGCTTTCACATCACCCCGCCGAACCTCTGACTACGCCCCGGTTGCATCGATACCGGCCGGGTAGCATAGTTCCCCACAAGGCGATCATCGTGGCTCTCTCCGATCCAGCGCAGGCCGCGCCGAAGCTTCGGGCGCTGGTCATCGACGACGAAAAAAATATCCGCACCACCTTGTCGCTGTGTCTGGAGCAGTTCGGCTGTGCCGTGACCGCGGTCGGTTCGCCGGAAAGCGCCCTCGCGGCCGTGGCGCAGCAAGCCTACGATCTGGCTTTTCTCGATCTGCGCCTGGGCAATGCCAACGGCCTCGATCTCATCCCGAAACTTCTCGCCGATCGGCCGCAGCTCTGGATCGTGGTGATCACTGCCTACGCGACCATCGATAGCGCGGTAGAGGCGATCAAACGCGGCGCTGCCGATTATCTGCCTAAGCCGTTTACGCCGGCGCAGATCCGCCACGTGGTAGATCAAAGCCTTCGCAGCCGCGAGCTCAAAAGCCAGGTCACCGAATTGGAAAGCCGCTTGCGCGAAGCCGCGCCCGAAACCGATCTGGAATCGGATTCGCCGAAGATCCGTGCGCTCTTCGACATGGTAGAAAAAGCGTCCGGCGCCGATGCGCCGGTGCTGCTGCACGGCGAAAGCGGCACCGGAAAAACCGTGTTGGCTCGGCGCATTCATGCGCTGAGTCGGCGCAGTCACCGTCCATTCGTCGTGGTCAATTGCCCGACCTTGTCCGAGGAATTATTGACCAGCGAACTCTTCGGCCACGCCAAAGGCGCTTTTACCGGTGCCGTGCGCGACCAACCGGGGCGGGTCGAGGCGGCCGAGGGTGGAACGCTTTTTCTCGACGAGATCGGCGAAATCACGCCCTCGCTACAAGCGAAAATTTTGCGCTTCCTCGAAGAGAAGGAATTCGAGCGCCTCGGCGAAAACAAAACCCGGCACGCCGACGTGCGCACGGTGGCGGCCACCAACCGCGATCTCGAGGAACACGTGCGCAAGGGTTTGTTTCGCGAAGATCTGCTCTATCGTCTGAACGTCATCGATCTGCAACTGCCGCCGCTGCGCGAACGGCGCGAGGATGTTCTGCGGCTGGCGCGGCGCTTTCTTGTCTTCTTTGCCCGCTCCGCGCGCCGTCCAGCGCAGGAGCTTTCATCGGCCGCCGAAGCGGCACTGCTCGCCTATCGCTGGCCGGGCAACATCCGCGAGCTGAGAAACACCATTGAGCGCGCCGTGATTTTGTGGCCGGCTCAGGTCATCGAACCGGAAGCGTTTCCTGCGCACATCTCCACCCATGGTAAGTCCGCCGCCACGCAACTGGGCGGCGACTTTACTCTCGACGCTATCGAGAGCGAGCACATCCGGCGAGTGATCGCGCGCGCACCGACCCTGGATGACGCCGCGGCCATTCTGGGCATCGACGCGTCGACGCTCTGGCGCAAACGAAAAAAAATCGAAGGCTGAAAACACGCGGCGTCTGTGATCAGTTCCTAGCGCCGAGCTCGGCGCGTATCTCCCTGAACTGAAACGGGCAGAGTAAACCAGAACCTGGTGGCTTGCCCCGGTGTGCTTTCTACGCCGATTTCGCCGCCGTGTGCGGTCACAATCTCTTTGACGATGTACAGGCCAAGGCCAGTGCCTTTGGGTCCTACGCCTGGGACCTGGAAGAATTTCTCGAAGATGCGCTCGAGGTATTCTTTGGGAATGCCAGGCCCCGTGTCGGACACCGTGAAGCGCACTGAGCCGTTCACGCTCGTCGCGCCGAGCTCAATGCTACCGCCGCGCGGCGTGTGCCGCACCGCGTTGCCGATCAAGTTGGAGAAGACATGGCCGATGCGCTCGTGGTCGGCAAGCACGCTCACCTGCGGCGGCATTCCCGTCATTCCCAGGTGAACGCCTTTAACGTCGGCATCGGGCCGGTGCTCCTCAATAGCGCCGCTGACAAGAAGCCGCGCTTCGATCGGCAGCGGATAAATCTCGATTTTACCCGACTCGATGCGCGAGAGATCCAGGAAATCGTCAACCATCCCTTGTAGGCGATCGCAGTCTTCGCGCGCGGCCTGGAGCAGCTCTGCTTGTTTTTCGGTAAGCGGCCCGGCAACCTGTTCGGCGCACAGATGGACCGCCATACGCAGCGAGGTGAGCGGCGTCCGAAACTCGTGCGCCACGGTGGCAACCAAATCGCTTTTCAGCTCCTCGAAACGGCGCAACCGCGTCACGTCCTGCAGGATCACCGTGGCGCCGACGATGACACCGCGCGCTTCGTATACCGGCGCGCCGCGCGGCAGGAAATAGCGATTGCCCAACAGCGTATTGAGTTGCGCCGCATCTTCGAAGCCGCGCGGCGAAAAAGCACCTTTGCCGCTTAGCACGTGGCTGCGCACGCGCTCCAACATGCCGCGGGTGGCAGGGTCGACGCCCTTAAGCGGCTCCTTCGCGCCGCTGTCGGATTTCAATCCGAGTAAGGTCTCCGCCGCGCGGTTGACGTTCTGCAGGTAACCTTCGACGCTGAAAATAGCGACCGGATCGGGCAGGCTGTCGATCGCTGCCTGCATGCTCAGGTGCGCCTGCAGCAATTCTCCCAGCGAGCTTTTGCGGTACTCGGTCAGGCGCGCCGCCATGGTATTGAAATCGCGCGCCAGGCCGGCGATTTCGTCATTGCCACGCGCGCGCGCACGCGCCTCGAAGTTTCCTTCGCCGATTTTTTTGGTTGCATCGCTGAGCGCCGAGAGCGGTTGCAGCAAGCGCCGGGTCAGCATCGTCGAAACCACCACACCCAGGACTAATGCGGCTAATGCCACGGTCAGAGTAATCGCATTCATACGCTCCGCCGTGCGCCGCACGTCATCGCTCTTGCGAACCATGGTGTCCTGGTTGATCGCCAGGATTTCGTCGGCCGCGGCTTTCACTTTATAAAAAGCGCCCTCGAGCTCGGAGAAATAAAGCTGCCGTGCCGCCTCGCTGCCGACGGTCTTATCGAGCCTGGCGAATTTGTTCTGATAGTCGGTCCAGGCGTTGCGCAAACCGACCGTGGAGTCTCTTTCGCCCGCCTCAGTGATGTTACCCTCCTGGACTTTAAGCTCGGCTTCAAAGAGCGGCTGGTACTTGGCCGCCTGCTCCATCCCTTTCTGCCGCTGGTCCGCGACGATGAAGAGCGCCGCGCTGTCCATGCGCTCGATCGCTTCTTTCATGCGCTGGGCGGCGAGCACGCTGCGGTAGTTGTCCTTGAGAATCGTCTGAGAGTGTGAGCCGAGGTAGGACACGACCAGAGCGGAAAAAATTCCGACCAGCGCCAGCGCCAGACCGATCGGCGCCTGCGCCAACAGAAGTTTTCTGTAAAGATTCATTCGCGGGCCTCCCTATCGTCCAGGGAAACAATATGCAGGTCGAATCCCGCCGCCTCGGTGACGAGCTTGAAAACCGGCGATTGGCCGAGCAACCGGCGCCACCAGGGCTTTTGCGAGCGGCCCACGACGATATGACGGACGCCGTGGCTGCGGCCGAAGTCGAGCAGCGCGTCCACCGGATTTTCTGCGCGCAAGCGCACTACTTCGGCGCCGAGATCGCGCGCTCTCTGCTCATCATCGAGCAGGTAGCGCTGCAAGGTCGCATCGATCCGGTGGGCGGCTTCGCTCTTGGTTTCCACATGGACCACGAACCAATCGGTGTTCAGCCGTCCGGCCAAACGCGATCCCTGGCGCAACAGCACGGCGCCGTTGGGCGGCGGTCGCGTCGGCAAACACACCATGACTCGCTCACTCGCGGCGGCCCGGCGCGCGCCATCGGCCGCCGCTTCCGAGGAAACCGTGCGATCGACGCTCTCGGCCACTTCACGCAAGGCGATTTCGCGCAGCACCGCGAGCTTTTCCGGCTGAAAAAAATTGTCCAGCGCCCACTGAATTTTGTCCGGCGCGTAAATCTTTCCAGCGCGCAGGCGGTCAGTGAGATCTTCCACCGCCAGATCGATGTCGACGACCTGATCGGCGCGTTTCAAGATTGAGTCCGGCACCGTCTCGCGCACCACCACCGAGGTAGCTTGCTTGACCATTTCGTTGAGGCTTTCGAGGTGCTGAATGTTGAACGCGCAAATCACGTTGATGCCGTTTTCGAGCAGCTCCAAAACGTCCTGATAGCGCTTTTTGTTGCGGCAAAACGGCGCGTTGGTGTGGGCCAGTTCGTCAACTATGGTAACCTGAGGGTGCCGCTTCAGTACCGCGTCCAGGTCCATCTCCTCGACTGCCACACCGCGGTACTCGATGCGCTGGCGCGGGATTACTTCGAGACCATCGATCAAGACAGCGGTCTCGGGGCGCTCGTGCGGCTCGATGAATGCCAGCACCACGTCGACGCCGCGCTTCTTCAAAGCGTGCGCTTCTTCGAGCATCTGATAAGTCTTGCCGACCCCGGCCGCGGCGCCGATATAAACTTTGAGCCGACCCCGTTTGGCACGTTCCACCAGCTCAAGAAAATCCTCCGGACGCTTGCGCGCGGCTGCGGTCGATAGGGTCGGGTGGTCGGGAGGCATACTCGATGATCAATCATTACCTGGACTTTTGCCAACAGCCCGTCCTGGTGGAAAACCTCGTCGTCGCGGATCTTTCCCAGCGCGTCCTCCAGGCACGGTGGGCGCCGTAGGGCGCCTTGTTATGATCATCATCGAGCCGGAGGCAACGACGTCGCCTTACCGAACTGGCGATCGATCGCGAGATTGACCAGCAGCACATTCACGCGTGGTTCGCCAAGAATTCCGAAGGTTCGACCTTCGATGTTGGCGTCGACCACCGCTTTGATTCGATCGGGCGCCACGCCGCGCGCTTTGGCGACGCGCGGCACCTGCCAGAGCATGCCTTCAGGAGAAAGATGCGGATCGAGCCCGCTCGCCGATGTTGTAACCAACTCCGCTGGGACCGGCGCGCCGGCCTCAGGATTTTCGGCTTTCAGACGTTTGAGATCGTCGTTGATACGACCCTGTAGCGTTTTTGACGTCGGCCCGAGATTGGATCCTCCGGAAGAAGTCGCGTCATAGCCTTTTTCGCCGGCCGCTGACGGCCTCGGCTGAAAATACGCCGGATTGCTAAACCCCTGGGCAATCAGCTCGGAACCAACGACTTGACCCTTCTCATCGGTAACCAGGCTGCCGTTGGCGCGCCAGGGAAAAAGCGCTTGAGCGAGGCCGGTCATCACAAACGGATAGATGAGTCCAGTCAGGACCAAAGTAACAACAGTAACCCGCAAAGCGATAAGCATGGTTTTCATGGCTGACTCCTAGGCAAGGCCGATCACTTCCAAAGCCATATCGATAATCTTGATGCCGACGAACGGCGCGATCACGCCGCCGACGCCGTAGATCAACAGAGAACGCGCCAGCAGCGGGCCGGCGCCGATGGGCCGGTAACGCACGCCGCGCAGAGCCAGCGGAATGAGCAGAATGATGATGAGCGCGTTGAAAATCACCGCCGAGAGAATCGCGCTCTGTGGCGAGGCCAGATGCATAATATTGAGCGGCGCGATCTGCGGATACACGCCCATAAACATGGCCGGGATGATCGCGAAATATTTAGCCACGTCGTTGGCGATGGAAAAGGTCGTCAGCACGCCGCGGGTCATGAGCATTTGCTTGCCGATCTCGACGACTTCCAAAAGTTTGGTTGGATTCGAATCGAGATCGACCATGTTGCCGGCTTCTTTTGCCGCCTGCGTGCCGGTATTCATCGCCACGCCGACGTCGGCTTGAGCGAGCGCCGGCGCGTCGTTTGTGCCGTCGCCAGTCATGGCGACCAATTTTCCTTTGATCTGTTCTTCTTTGATGAGCCGCATCTTGGTTTCCGGCGTCGCTTCGGCGAGGAAATCGTCCACGCCCGCTTCGCGCGCAATCGCCGCCGCCGTGCGCGGGTTGTCGCCGGTAATCATCACGGTTCGGATGCCCATGGCGCGAAAGCGGTCGAAGCGCTCTTTGATGCCGCCTTTGACGACGTCTTTCAGATGAATCACGCCGAGTACCTTATTGCCCTCGGCAACGACCAGAGGAGTCCCACCGGAATCGGCTATGCCGTGCGTGATACCTTCGACTTGAGAGCCCACCGACCCGCCTAATTCCGCGACATAGGTAACAATCGCGTCGACGGCGCCCTTGCGAATCTGCCTCCCGTCGAGATCGCAGCCGCTCATGCGCGTCTCGGCGCTGAATGGAATAAAGCGCGCGCCAATCTCGGTCACTTCACGCCCACGCAGATCATATTTTTCTTTAGCAAGCACGACGATCGATCTTCCCTCGGGAGTTTCATCCGCCAGGCTGGAAAGCTGCGCAGCATCGGCCAACATCTCGGACGTAACGCCGTCCACCGGAATGAACTCCGTCGCCATGCGGTTTCCCAACGTGATAGTTCCGGTCTTATCGAGGAGCAACGTGTCAACGTCGCCCGCGGCTTCGACGGCGCGGCCGCTCATCGCGAGAACGTTTTTTCTCAGCAGCCGATCGATGCCGGCGATGCCAATGGCTGAAAGCAGCCCGCCGATGGTGGTGGGAATCAAGCAGACGAGCAGGGCGACGATCACCGTGACCGATACGTTCGCCATGCCGGAGTAAAGAGCCATGGGCACGAGAGTGACGCAGGCAAAAAGAAAAACCAGCGTGAGACCGGCGAGAAGAATATTCAGCGCGATTTCGTTGGGCGTCTTTTGCCGCTCGGCGCCTTCCACCAGGGCGATCATGCGATCGAGAAACGACTCGCCCGGGCTGGCTGTAATACGCACGACGATGCGATCGGACAAAACCTTCGTGCCGCCGGTAACCGCCGAGCGGTCGCCGCCGCTTTCGCGGATTACGGGCGCGGATTCGCCGGTGATGGCCGATTCATCCACGGATGCGATGCCTTGAATCACGTCGCCGTCGCCGGGGATTATCTCGCCGGCTTCGACGACGACTGTGTCACCTTTGCGCAGCGCCGATGCCGGCACTCTCTCTTCGCCCTTGCCGTTGCGCAAACGCCGGGCGACGGTTTCCTGGCGCATTTTGCGTAAGGTCGCCGCCTGTGCTTTGCCGCGGCCCTCTGCGACCGCCTCGGCAAAATTGGCGAAGACGACCGTAAACCAAAGCCAGAAGCTGACGTTGAAAGTAAACCAGATCGGCTGCGATCCCGCCGTCGGCGCGAAAAGATCGCGCATCAGGACCAAGGTTGTGAGCACGCTGCCGATTTCGACCACGAACATCACGGGATTTTTGATCACGTGGCGCGGCGCGAGCTTGCGAAAACTTTCCCATACCGCCGGGCCCATAATTTCCGGATCGAAGAGCGAACGTTCTTTCAGGTGAGGCTCAGGTGCCATGTTAGTAAACCTTTCCTGCTTGGGCCAAAAAATGTTCGACGATGGGCCCGAGGGACAGCGCCGGGAAGAAAGTCAATGCACCGACGATTATGATGACGCCGACGAGCAACACGACAAACAGCCCGCCGTTGGTCGGAAAAGTTCCCAAACTTTCGGGCACAGATTTCTTGCCGATCAACGAGCCGGCCACCGCCATGGCAGGCACGATCATCAAGAATCGTCCCGCGAGCATGGTCAGACCGAGACCGGTGTTGAACCAGAGAGTATTGGCGTTCAGACCGGCGAACGCGGAACCGTTGTTACCCGCGGCACTGCTGTAAGCGTAGAGAATTTCACTGAGGCCGTGAGGTCCAGCGTTATTCAAAGACGAGACGCCGTACGGCGCGACCAACGACCAGCCGGCGTAGTAAAGAATGATCAGGGGAAAAATCAGTACGTAAAGCATCGACAGTTTTACCTCGCGCGACTCAATCTTCTTACCGAGGTATTCGGGCGTGCGCCCGACCATCAATCCGGCGATGAAGACCGAGAGAATGACGTAAATCAGCATGGCGTAAAGCCCGGCGCCGACGCCGCCGAAGACTAATTCGCCGAGCTGAATATTGGCCAACGGCACGAGTCCGCCGAGAGCCGTAAAACTATCGTGCATGGCATTAACCGCGCCGCAGGAGGTCGCCGTGGTCACGGTCGCGAACAGCGCGGAGTTGGCGATACCGAAGCGCATCTCTTTGCCTTCCCAGTTACCCGCGCCTTGATCCACCGCCATGCTGCGCATGACAGGGTTGCCTTGCGCTTCGCTGTAGTAGGCCACCGACACGCCAACCATAAAAATCACCGCCATCGCGCCGAACAACACCCAACCCTGCCGCTGATCACGCGCCATGCAGCCATAGGTGTAGGTTAGCGCCGCCGGAATCACAGCGATCAGCAGCATTTCAATCAAGTCGGTCAGCGCGTTGGCGCTCTCGAACGGATGGGCGCTGTTGGCGTTAAAAAACCCGCCGCCGTTGGTGCCGAGTTCTTTGATAATTTCCTGGGAAGCCACGGGTCCCATGGCGAGGGTCTGTTTCACGCCCTCGAGAGTCGTGACTTCGATGTAGGCGGAAAAGTTTTGAATGACCCCTTGGGAGACCAGCAGCAAAGTCACCGGAATCGAGATCGGCAGCAAGACGTAAACGGTGGCGCGCACCATATCGACCCAAAAGTTACCCAAGGTCTTTGCTGCGCCGGCTTGCAAGCGATAGGTAATGCCGCGTGCCAGTGCGAGCGCGATGCCGACGCCGACAGCGGCTGACATAAAATTATGCCAAGCCAACGCCGCCATCTGGCTGAGATAACTCATGGTCGATTCGCCGGTGTATGCTTGCCAGTTGGTATTGGTGGTAAAACTTACTGCAGTATTGAAAGCTAGATCCGGCGCCACAGGACCGAAATTCTGCGGATTGAGCGGCAAAACCTGTTGCAAACGTTGGATGCCGTAAGTGACGAGCAGGGAAAAGAGACTGAATGCGAGAACCGCGAAAGTGTATTGCTTCCAGTCTTGCGGATCTTTGGGATCCACGCTGCAAAGCTTGTAGATCAGTCTCTCGATGGGTCCAAGCAAACGGGGCAGCGGCTGATGGTCGCCTTCAAAAACCCGAAACATGTAAGCGCCCAGCGGCTTGATGAGCGCGAAAATGATCGCCGCAAAGAGCAATATTTGAATCCATCCGTTGACGGTCATGACATCTCCCACCCTCGACCTAACGCGAGACTTTGGAGTCGGCTCGCGTCGCTGCGAATTCTTCTCCTAGAACTTTTCCGGCCACAGCAACGCGTAAAGCAGGTATACGAGCACGCCCACCGAAACGATGAAGCCGAGGATATATTCCAGTCCCATACTTGCCCCTACAGACGATCCAAGCCTTGGACGTAGAGCCAGGAAACAATGAAAAACAAAACCGTCATGACGATGAAGATGAGGTCAGCCATTGGACCGCTCCTAGAACGCTTTCTGTAGGCGGATAGCGCAAGCGGGGTGCCAGCCCTAGCCCCTCACAAAAGCCATTGGTTTCGAGGGGAAGCACAGTGTGGCCCATTGCAACTTGCAAGGGTCAATCGTTTCGGGGTTGCAGTCTGCAAGCAAAAGTAATCTGTCGTGGGGAAGGGCCCGTGAAGTTTCAAACGATTTCGAAACGTTTGGTGTCGACGGGTCGGCACCTAGCCATGGCACATTTCATGCGCTCTCTGGATATCGGGTTGCGAGCGAACGAGAAAGGATTTTGGAGCGCCGAAAAATCGGCATGAGCGGCAGCGTCGATGAACTGCTGCACTTGGGTGAGCTTGCCCGCGCTAGAAAGGCGCACATCGAAGCGCGTCTCTATCTGAAGATCGCCATGCAGAGCGACTTGAGCCGGCCTGAGCCCTACTTCCAGCTCGGTGAGTTGGCTGAAATCGAAGGACACGCGGCGCACTATTACTACATGGCCCTCGATGCCCAGTCGAACTTTCAGCCCGCGCGCGACGCTCTAAAGCGTCTGGGACGCCTGTCCCGAGCATCCATCCGTAAGACTTGTTTCCATCGAGTATCTCGATGCCCGGCCTGGAAATGAATTTTGGGCACGGCATATTTTCGCTCGGTGAATTGACACAACGGCCTCTCTTCACTAGTCTGCTTTTCGACCCAGATCGACCGCCCTCGATATCGAACGGTCCATCGATCATCCGAGAATATGCAACGCATCTCCGTTTTCCGCGCAGGTTTAGTCGTTCTCCGCCGTTCCGCCCAAAGGACTGGTAGAACAGCATGAAAAAAACTTGGAGTTTTGCCGCCGCTGCGATCATCGCGGTGTTGATCGCATTCGGCGTGTTCAGCCGTTTTTTTGTCGATCTGCTCTGGTTCGACTCACTGGGTTTTCGATCGGTCTTTACCACCGTCTGGCTCGCCGAGATCGCCGTCTTCGCCACCGCCGTAGTAGTCTCATTCGGGGTCTTGTTTTTGAATGGTCTCGTGGCGCTCCGGGCAACGGCGAACGGTCCGCAAGCGCCGCGCGGCTTTCGCGTTCTGGGACGAAACCCGCAGGGCTTGCCCGAGCTGATCGAGCTTTCGATGAGCCGCTTACCTTGGAAATTGCTCCTGGGCGGTCTCGCCCTCGCGCTGAGTGTGATCGTCGGCTTCGCTCAGGCCAGCAATTGGAATGTCGTCCTTAAATGGCTTTACGGCGCGCCCTTTGGACGAGTCGATCCAGTCCTCGGCCGCGATCTGGGATTTTATGTTTTTTCTCTGCCTGCCTACGACGCGGTGTGCGATTGGGGCGTTGCGATCATCGTCCTGACCGCGATCTTAGCCGGGGTGATTTACTGGCTTCGCGGCGGCATCGATTATCGTCAGGCCGGCCTGCCAACTCTCAGCCGCGCCGTGATCCGGCATCTCTCCGCGCTGCTCGCAGCGTATCTCGTGGTGAAAGCGGCGAGCTACCTGCTCGATCGCTACGATCTGTTGATCAGCGCCAACGGCGTGGTATTCGGCGCGGCGTATACCGATGTGCACGTCCGGTTGCCGTTGCTGGTGGCGTTGGCAGTGGCGGCGTTGATCGGCGCGGCGCTCTGCGTGGTGAATATCGGCCGCGCGGTTCTCGGCCTGCCGATCGTAGCCGTGGCGCTGGTGTTTGCTTTGTCACTGGTGCAAAACATCGTGCCCGGCGTGTTTCAGAGCTACTGGGTCAAGCCTGACGAGCTGCGCCTCGAATCGCCGTACATTGCGCGTAATATCGCCGCGACCCGCTATGGTTTCGGCCTCGAGCACATCGCCAGCGCGCCCTTCCCCGCCAAAGGAAAACTCACTCCGGAAGTCGTGGCGGCCAACCAGGGCACGATTCAGAATATTCGCTGGTGGGATCCGCGCCCGCTCCTCGACACCTATCGGCAGCTTCAGGAAATTCGGCTCTATTACGATTTCAACGATATCGATGTGGATCGCTACATGATCGACGGCAGCTATCGTGAAGTCATGCTTTCGGCGCGCGAGCTGAACCAAGCCAAGCTCCCGGCCGAGGCGCAAACCTGGATCAATCAGCGCTTCAAATTCACCCATGGCAACGGCATCGCCATGAACCCGGTGAATCACTTTGACGAAGGTGGGCTGCCGGTGTTTTTCGTGAAGGACATTCCGCCGGTTGCTCCCGCGGAACTGAAGATCGATCGCCCGGAAATCTATTTCGGCGAAAAAACCAACGACTACGTGATCGTCGGCGGAGACACCAAAGAGTTCGATTACGCCAAGGGTCAGGAAAACGTTTACAACACCTATGCGGGGCGAGACGGTGTGTCGCTAGGAAGTCTCTGGCGGCGCGCGCTGTTTGCATGGCACTACGGCGACATCAAGCTCTTCATCAGCGACAACGTCACCTCGTCGAGCCGGATTTTACTGCGCCGCCTGGTTCAGGAACGCATTCGCCGCATCGCACCGTTTTTGTTCCTCGATCATGATCCGTATCTGGTCGTCGATCGCGGCCGCTTGATCTGGCTGCAGGACGCCTACACCGTGAGCGATTCGCTTCCCTACTCGCAGCGCATCCAGTCGGGCCGGATCAACTACATTCGCAACTCGGTAAAAATCGCACTTGACGCCTACGACGGCAATCCGGTTTTTTATATCGCCGATCCGAGCGACCCGATCATTCAGACTTACCAGCGCATCTTCCCGTCGCTGTTCCAGCCCATCGACGCCATGCCGCCGTCGTTGCGAAGCCACGTCCGTTACGCGGAGGATCTGTTCGTCATCCAGGCCGGCGTTTACGGCACCTATCACATGCAGGACCCGGAAGTTTTCTACAATAAGGAAGATCTCTGGAGCTTTCCGAGAGAAAGCCACAAGGGTCAAACCGGGCTGATGCAGCCCTATTACACGATCATGCGCCTGCCCGGCGAAAAGCGCGAGGAATTCATTCTGATGCTGCCGATGGTGCCGAACAACCGCGACAACATGATCGCCTGGCTGGCGGCGCGCTGCGACGGTGACCACTACGGCAAAATGATCGAATTTTCTTTTTCCAAAGAGAATTTGATCTACGGCCCGGCGCAGATCGAGGCGCGCATCGATCAGGACACGACGATTTCGCAGCAGCTCTCGCTCTGGAATCAGACCGGCTCACGTGTGATCCGCGGCAATCTTCTGGCAATTCCGATCGAGGACACGTTGCTTTACGTGGAGCCGCTTTACCTGAGCGCCGAGAGCCGACAGTTGCCCGAGCTCAAGCGGTTGATTGCCAGTGCCGGCGACCGTGTGGTTATGGCGACGGATGTGCAGAGCCTGTTCGCCGCGCTTTTCACCCAGGACAGCGGCAAACAACCGGCGGTCGTTAGTTCCACGGCCGGTGCTGCGCCTCGTGGCGCGCAAGCGCCACCGGGCTCGACTTCTGAGGCTTTACAGCATTATCGGCGCGCCATGGAAGCGCTCGGCAGGGGTGATTGGCGCGGCTTCGGGGTGGAAATGGATGCGCTGCAAAAAGCCTTGCAGGGCGGCTCAAAATAAAACAGGTGGCTGAAGCGTTGAGACGCGCTCAGTTGAAGCGCTTGAATTCGGCCAGTTTGATATCGTGCTTCTTCAATAGATCGTAAAAATCAGCACGGTATTTTCCCGCGATCTCCGCTGCACGGGTCGCCTTGCCGTTGCATGAATGGAGCAGGCGCACCAGATAGGCCTTCTCGAACTCGGAACGAGCTTCTTTCAGAGTCTTGAAAGACCCGCCGCCGGCCGGCAAGAGCTGCGCTTGAATTGCATCCGTCGGCTGCGCCGCGCTCATCGTGATCTTGGTCTGCAGCACCAGATCGTCGGTGATCACATCGCGTTGAGTCATGGTAATCGCGTACTCGAGCGTGTTCTCCAGCTCGCGCACGTTTCCCGGCCAATCGTGCTGCATCAACTTTTCCATCGACTTCGGGGTCAAGCCCTTCACGTCACGCTTCATCTGCTGGCAGATTTTTTTCAGCAGATGATCGACGAGATAAGGAATGTCTTCGAGCCGCTCTTTCAGCGGCGGCAGCACGATCGGAATCACATGAATGCGATAGAATAAATCCTCGCGGAATCCGCCCTTCTTCACCTCTTCGACCAGATCTTTTTTGGTCGCCACGACCACACGCACGTCGACTTGCACCGGCTTCTCACCGCCGACTGGATAAAACTGGCGTTCTTCGAGCGCGCGCAGCAACTTCACCTGAATCGATAGCGGCATGTCGCCGATCTCGTCGAGAAATAGAGTTCCTTCGTTGGCTTGAGAGAAGAGCCCCCGAGTGCTCCGGACCGCGCCGGTAAACGCGCCTTTCTCGTGGCCGAAAAGCTCGCTTTCGAGTAAGGTCTCGGGAATCGCGGCGCAATTGATTGCGATGAAGGGGCGCTCTTTACGCGGGCTCGCGAGATGGATTGCCTTGGCAATCAGCTCTTTTCCGGTGCCGCTTTCGCCATGGATGTACACCGTGGAATCGGTCTTGGCGATGCGTGAGACTGCCTCCAAAACGCGCTGCATATTGTCGCTTTTGGCGACGATGTTGGCAAAATCGTATTTTTCCTTGAGCATGCCCTTGAGCATCTGGTTTTCGGTAGCGAGCTTGCGACTTTCCAGCGCGCGGCCGATTTGCAATACCAGTTCGCGCGGATCGAAGGGCTTGGTGAGATACGTGTATGCGCCCCGCTTCATCGCGTCCACCGCGCCTTCCACGCTCGCGTGGCCGGTGAGAATGATCACCGGCATGGACGGATACAGCGCGTGCAGTTTTTCCATTAGCGTAATGCCGTCCTCGTCCGTCAAACGCAGATCGACGATCGCCAGATCGAAGCTATCACCATTCGCCGCCTCCAGCGCTTCATCCCGATCCAGGGCAACGGTCACTGCGTAGCCCGACGCGGCCAGACGCGCCTTGGCTAACTCCAGAAGATTTTTATCGTCGTCGACAACAAGGATTTTGGATGCGGCCATAAGTTTCTCCAGAAATTAAAAGCGCGTCTGGCTTCAACAGTCTCTCGGAAAGCCTCGCGGTATATGATTCAAGTAAAAGAAATCGTGAAAATCCGTTTTGTCCCGAGTTTTTTCAACTTACACAGGACAGGCCCATGCAAGCATTCACACTCGGCTGGACACATCCCGGCGATGAGCGCGAGCGGTCGCGCTTCGATGCGAACAATCGCCGCGACGGAAGCCGCAACGGCTCAACGCGATCCGCGTTCCTGCCATGCGCTGCTCTGCTAAACAAATCTGTAACGAAAACTACGACTACGATTTCGACTTCGCCCCAACGATCACCAGCGCCACCCCACCGATCAGCGCCAGACCGCCCAGAATCGGCGGCAGCGGAATGGTTTTCTCTCGATCGGCCGTGGCCTGCAGGGGCCCAATATCGATAATCTTTTCACGCTGAGTATAGGTAATCCCTCGATACGCCAAAGCGACGATTCCGAGGATGATCAGCGCAATACCCACAATCGTCGGCACTTTCATAGCTCCCCCTCACGCCTGAAAAGCTTCGAATGAGCAAGATTCCGGGGCGCTCCACCGAGAGCGCGACCCGGCGTCCCGCGCTGTTCTTCCAATACAATTCGTTGTTTGTAATCAAGCCCCGTGCCAGCTAGAAAATATCCGTAATTAATTGTTTTTATAAGAAATATTCATTTGGATAGAATCGCATTTTCGGCGAGTTCATCCGCATTTTACCTACATGTAGGGTTTTCACTATCACAATTTTCGGCCAAGCCTGACTTGATCTTAAAAGTACCCGGCTTGGTCACGCGCTACCGCCGCACTCCCGGCCACGCCGCATGGGCTTGCATCGCGCCGCACACGCCACCGTAGCTAGATCAACGATTACGTGGGGGTTCCTTAAGCAGAGTGGCGAGGCCGAAGATGCCCACGGCAACGGTAGCGGCGAGAATCTGCCAGGCGAGCGCGTAGGAGCCTGTGCGATCGACGATGTAGCCGAAGACGGGCGTTCCCAAGGTCGCGGCCGCGGAATTGATCGTGATCATCATGCCCAGGCCGGCGCCGGTGCGCGCTTTGCCGGCGATCTCCCCGATCAACGCATAGGAAACGCCCTGATAGCCGACTATGGAAACGCCGGCGAGAAAAAGCACGGGCAACAGCCAGTAATGCGAAACGCCGCGCTCGATCAGGCTCAAGGCGCCGATCAAGGCAACCGAAAAAACTCCAATCCAGATCAGCACGATCTTGCGCCGACCGCCGAAGAACCGGTCGCTCACCACACCCCAACCGACTCGGCCGACCATCGCGCCCGCCTGAGTCAATGCCAAAGCCTGGCTCGCCCAGTACGGCGAGAAATTCATGGCATCTTTGAGGAAGAGCGGCGTGTAGGTGATCAAAGCCATCTGGCCGATCAGATAGATCGCCGTGGCGCAGCTCACCGGCAAAAGCTGCCACGCATTCAGCGCGGACTGATTTGTTGAATCAGCAGCGCGAGTTGGCTCCCCTTGAGATGCAATCGGGTCGCGCCAGAGCGAGGCGAAAACGAATCCGAAAAGAAAATTGATCGCGCCGAGCGCCGCCAACGCGCCGCGCCAGCCGATCACAAGCACGAGCGTCGGCGCCAGCGCCGCAGCAAGCACGCCGCCGGCGGGCACGCCGGTCTGTTTGATGCCCATGGCGGTGGCGCGCTCCTCGCGCGGAAACCATGCCATCACGCCGATGGTCGACGCGGGGTTGAGAAAGCTATAACCAACACCGGCGAGAAAAAAACTCGCGAACGCAGCCGAGAACGATGGCGACCACGCGGCTGCGGCGGTGCAGATTCCGACGAAACAGTGGCCTTGCCAGGTCGTGCGCCGCACGCCGAAGCGATCGGCGAGCCAGCCCGTGGCGAAGGATGCACCGGTCATCGCCAAATAGAAGGCCGAGAAAAACAATCCGACCTGTGCGCGCGATAGCTCAAGCTCGCTCTGGTAGAACGGCGCCAACGTGTTGATGCCGTACTGAGCCGAGGCGCCGATAATGTGCGAAACGCTGATCAGCGCCAGGATGGTCCAACGAAAACGAGGGTGCGCCGGTGCCAGGACGAGCATCGAGAAAGCGCGGCTCTCAATCGAAGACGGTAGCGGAATAGGCGCCGGCGTCGATGAAAGCCTCGATCACACTCGGGCCGTCGAGATCGAACGCCCAATCGAGAGCGGCGCTGAATTCATCGAGATTTTTCGCCGGGCGACAGGGCACGCCAAAATAATGCGGTGGGGACTCCGGCGGCGCGCCCAGGCGCACGCCGGACAAAGAATAATTTCTTCGTTCCTGTTTGACCTTCATCAGGCCTAGCCAGCCGTCGTTGAGGATGATCAGCGGCACAGCCAGATTCAGCCGCCGCGCCAGCGCCAGCTCGCCGGCGGTCATCTGAAAACCGCCGTCGCCGACGACGACTGCCATCGCGCGCTCGGGATGAACCAGCTTGGCCGCGTAGCCCGCGGGCATGCCGTAGCCCATGGATGACCAGCCGTTGGTCGACAGGAGCGTACGCGGCGCGTCCGTGCGCCACTGAGAGGCGATCTGATGCGTATGCGCGCCGACGTCGTAAGCAAGGATGCCGTCGCGCGGAAGTTTTTTGCGAAGCGCATCCAAAGCCTGATGGGGCGCGAATGCCGAACTGTCAGGCCGAAGCGCGCGATCGAGCGACGAACGGTGCGCGCGCCATTCGTCCATCGACCAGTCGTTGGAGCATGTTTCGAGCGCGGCCATCGTTTCGATGGCGCCGTCGAGATCACACGCTCGGTTCCAGAGAAATTTTAGATCGGCACCGCTCTCGGCCGTTTCGCCGTCGATGTGAAAGATCGGAGTCTTGCCCGCCCACTCCTCGTAATTGATCTCGATCGGATCGTAGCCGACTGCGATGATCAGATCGGCGCGATCGGTGAAGCGTTTCACGTCGCTGCGCCGGGCGCGGCCGATGACGCCGGCCGAGTGAGGGTGATTCTCGGGCAAAAATCCTTTCGCATGCATGGTCGTAACAAAGG
>Ga0310810_10001923_pt1 | contig 22053 bp, 14 predicted proteins | sample NCmetagenome_FD_207641 | JGI IMG/M metagenome (GOLD analysis project Ga0310810, IMG submission 207641) | Soil microbial communities from experimental microcosm in Duke University, North Carolina, United States - NC | ecosystem: Engineered > Artificial ecosystem > Soil microcosm > Unclassified ... | reverse complement strand
GCGATCGGCGTGCAGAACAACGGGCTGGTCGGACCCCATCGAACGGGTCCCCGCAACCAGCGTCGTTCCCCGCTCGTCATCAACACGGCGCTCTACCCCGCGCTGATGTGGAACGGCCGCTTCATGTCGTTGTCGGGTGATCCGTTCGACAACTCGCGCGGGTTCCGTTTTCCTTTCCCCGAAGCTGACGACCGGTTTTCGCACGCGCAGGATACCGCTCATGGTGTGACGCACCTGCTGCAAGCACAGGCGCACATGCCGCCGACCGAGCTGATTGAGGTCGCCGGTTTCACCGGAACCTGCCCGGATGGCGTTCCGGACCCGACACTGGGGCCGGCGTTCTGCCAGTTCGACGACGGCCTGGGGGAGCTGGTGCCGCTCCCGGATCCCACAAGCGGCTCTCGCGATGAGCCAATCCGGCAGAAGGCGCTGGATCTGTTGAATGCCACGACGGCATACCGGCAGCTGTTCGGCGAAGTGTTTCCCGAGGTTCGGCAGGGGGCGCCGATCGACTTCTTCATGTTCGGCAAGGCGATCGCGGAATTCGAGTTCACGCTGGTGTTCGCGGATGCGCCGATCGATCAGTTCGCCCGCGGGAATACCGCGGCAATGACCAGCAGCCAGAAGCGCGGAGCGCTACTCTTCTTCGGCCGAGCCGGATGCATCACGTGCCATAGCGTCGCCGGAGCGGCCAACGAGATGTTCAGTGACTTTGCCGAGCACGTCGTCGGCGTTCCACAGATAGCGCCGGTGTTTGGCGCCGGGACCGGCAACGTACTGTTCGACGGCAAAGGCCACGACGAGGATTTCGGCCTTGAGCAGGTCACGGGCAATGCTGCCGACCGCTACAAGTTCCGGACAGCACCGCTACGGAATCTGGCCGTCTCGCCCGGTTACTTTCACAACGGCGCGTTTACCCGGCTGGAGGACGCTATCCGCTTCCACCTGAACGTCGTCGCCGGCGCACGCACGTACGATCCGCCGGGTTCCGGAGTGCCGCCGGATCTCGCGCAGCGCCTCGGGCCGGTGGTGGCACCGAAGCTCCTGGATCCTGCGGTGCGGGATCTGAGACCGCTCGGTCCGCAGGCGTTCGACGATCTCGTCGCCTTCGTGCGGGACGGGCTGCTCGATCCTCGGGTCACTGCGCGCAATCTCTGCCCGCTCGTTCCGCCCGCCGTTCCGAGCGGCAACCCCGTGCTGCAGTTCGAAGCCTGCCGGTAAGATCGGGCGAAGCCTTCGTGCCAATGGTATTGTCGTTGGCCACCCATGCAACGTTCGGCGTTATGTCTCGCGCTGCTGCTCGCCGGTTGTTCCGCGCGCGTCACTCTTCCCGGCCCTGCGGCGATCGACACGCAGGTACGCGCGGCGATGGCCAGCACACAGGCGAACGGCATGGCGATCGCGCTGATCGACGACGGCCGGGTGGTCTACGTGCAGGCGTACGGCGCCCGCAATGCCAAGGGCGATCCGTTGCAGGCCGACACGGTGATGTATGGCGCCTCGATCACCAAAACGGTGATGGCGTACACCACGCTGACGCTGGTGGACCAGGGCAAGATCGATCTCGACAAGCCGCTGACCGATTATCTCGACAAGCCCTTGATCAGCTACGGCGAGGGGGAGCAACACCTCGCCAAGTACGGTCCGTATCGCGATCTCGCCGGCGACGAACGATGGCGCACCATCACCGCGCGCATGGCGCTCACCCACTCCACGGGTTTCCACAATTTCTGGTTCATCGAACCGGGCCAGAAGCTGCGCATCCACTTCGATCCCGGCTCGCGCTACAGCTATTCGGGCGAGGGCTTCAGCCTGCTGCAGTTCACTATTGAACAGGGCGCGAAGAGCAAAGGGCTCAGCCTCGACGTCAAGCAGCTGACGGACGCCATGTTCACGAAGTTCGGCATGACCCGCACGAGCCTGCAGTGGCGCCCGGACTTCCGGCCGAACCTGGCCGACGGATGGAACGACAAGGGGGAGCCGCAGGAACACGACGAGCGCTCCAACGTCCGGGCCGCCGGCTCGATGGACACCACCATCAGCGACCTGGCGAAGTTCGTCGCGGCGCTGGTCCGCGGCGACGGCCTGTCGTCGGCGTCCCGTGCCGAGATGGTCAAGCCGTCCCTGCACATCGGGACGGCGCACCAGTTTCCCAATTTTGCGCCGTCTCTGCCGGAGGCCGAGCAGCGCCGAGACCTCGCCGCGGGATTGGGCGTCATCGTCTTCGACGGGCCGCAGGGCCGCGGATTCTTCAAGGGCGGCCACAACGAGCAGACCGGCAACAGCTTCGTCTGCCTGGAGCGCAGCAGGCGGTGCGTGCTGCTGCTCGCCAACGATGTCCGGGCCGAGGCATCCTTTCCTGACCTGGTGCGCTTCGTGCTCGGTGACACCGGCGTCCCGTACGACTGGGAATATGGCGATCGAGCCGGGAAGTCCTGAGTATCAGTCGACCGCTATCGCGAGACAGCCTGCCTTCCCTGATACTGCCTCTTGCGCCGTTCGTTGCGCCATTGATGCCGCGATGAGACACGCGCGCGTCGAGGTGGTCGACGGCTGCAGTCATTACGTGCATCTGGATCGGCCGCAACACTTCGTCGACATGGTTGTGGAGTGGGCCGAGTCCGCCGCCACGATGACCGGGTAATGCCTGGCAGCCGTGTCTTGGTTCAGTCGGTCCGAAGCGATGGCGCGTCTTCCGCTGTGCTGAAGAACGTCAATGTCCGAGAAGTGAATCGGACCCTTCCCAGTTGGACGCGTTGTATGCGGCACACTTTCGCCACGCTCTCTCTCATGGAAGGTGCACCGCTCGCCAACGTGAGCAAGCAGCTCGGGCACGCTGACAAGGCGATCACCCTCCGCGTCTACACGCATTGGTTGCCGGACACTGACGTTGAGCAACCCGAAGCCGCCCGGCGGACGCATCACGTCGCCACGGACGCGAGATGGAAATCAGCGGGGAAAAACGGTGAGCCAGATTTTCACCAGTTGCAACCCGACGTTGAGCTGCCTAGTGCCAACTCGACAATCTGCGAGCATCGAAACCTCCGCGTTGAATGACTTGGACACGCGTTAGCTGAGCGCTTGCGCTGTGGCGTCAGTTCACCGCGCGAACGCCGCAAGCCGCACGTCGTCCTGTGTGAACACCGCAAAAAGGAACGGTTGTGATTCGAGAAAGCGCGCCAGATCGCGCAACGTCAGACCAAGTGCCGATAGCCGCTCCTCATCGACGAATATTTGGCTGTTTTCCGGTTCGAAGAATGTAATCAAGCGCTTCGTCTCCGGATCGAACTTCGCGTGCAACAGGTCGACGATCGACTGCGCAGAGTGTCGGCGGTCCGGCGACGACGGTTCCGACGGCATGCCATGGTCCGCGGTCAGCGCGAGAAGATAGTTGCTACCGGCCTTTGCCTCCAGCGCCCGGAGTATCCGCGCCAAATGACGGTCCATCTCGCCGAGAGTGACGCGAAGCTCGTTCGAATCGGGACCGTACTTGTGGCCCACGAAATCCGCGCCCTTGTAGTTCAGCAGAATGAGATCCGCGACATCGTCTGCACCCACGGGCTCGCGCTCAATCATCGCCGACAGCGCATCCGCTTCGAATGCCGGAAACAGAGCCGAATAACGCACATCGGCAGGCGAGTCGATTCTGTGACCCATCCACTCACGGTCGGCCTGCCACAGCTCCCTCGCATTTCTCTCCTTCAGATACTCAGGCAGCCGGAAGCAGTCGGGGTTCGTCGTCCAGTTGCCCGTCTGTTGATCGTAGGCAGCGAGCACGACCGGCGTTCCATTCAACTGACACGCTCCATGCCCTGCGAGCGGCGTCGCGGCTCGCTCGATGCTGCCCTGCGCCAGCACGATCGCGCGACCAGCCGTCGCGAGTTGCCAGACGTCAGCCAGGCTCAGTGCCATAAGGTCGTGCGGCCTTCCTCCAGCGAACAGGTCGTAACGTTGTCGGTGAGTGCGATCGTACACGTTGACGCCGGTGATTCCGTGCACGCGGGGGTCGGTGCCCGTCGAGATCGTCGCGTGCCCCACTGCGGTGTTGGTCGGTACAAAGTTCACCTGCGCCTGCGTGAACCAGGCGCTTCGCCGGCGAAGAGCGGTCAGCGTTGGCATGGACGAGGCGTAGCGATCGAAGTACTCGCGCCGCATGCCATCCAGCACGAGCAGCATCACCACTCGGGGCCGTGCAAAGCCGGTCCGCAAGATCGGTAATACACGGCCTGTCGCGGTCGGCGGCATCTGTACGCCAAGCGACGCCGCAAGCGTAGGCGCGACATCTTGCTGCGCCGCCGGCAGCACAAACGAACCGGTTTTCACCGCAGGGCCCGCAAACATCAGCGGAATCGAGACGTCATAGGGCCACGGCGAACCGTGCATATAGGCGACGTTCGGGTCAGGCCGAGTGATGAAGTCGCCTTCACGCGGCACGATCAGGAGTTGGCCCGTGCGTCCGGGAAAATATGCCCGGGCGAACATCTGCAGGAAGCGCTGGCGCGCTGGGGAATTGGGCCGCGGCTGCGTGGCCTGTTCGCTCGCGACTGTCCCGGCGATCGCGGCCACGGCCAGCGCAAGGAGACCGGCACTGCGACGGGTAGTGGTGACCAAGGTTCGCCGCGGCGTCATGGCAGCTCCATCGCTTCAAAACGGATGAGACCGCTTTGCAGATTCCTTCGTGCGTTTTCCGCCGTACTGCTCCAGCAGCGCGGCGATGCGGGTCGCGCCGCACGTGTCGGCCATGTCGAGCGCCGTTACACCGTTGCCCGCAACGATGTTCGGGTCGGCGCCTTTCTGGAGGAGGAGTCTGACCAGCTGCTCGCGGCGCGTTTCGTCGTGCGAGTGCAGCCCGTCGACATCCTCGAGCCTCAGCCACGCCGCCCAGTGCAGCGGCGTGCACTGCGGCACGTCCCATTGATCGATTCGTCTGTTCACCGACGCCGGATCCTCATTCAGCCTGGCGTGGACATGCTCCCGCAGGTCGAAGCACACGGCGTCGTGGAGATCCATCGCGCAGTGCGCACGCAGCCAGTCGAACACCTGCTGCTGCTTGTTGTGCTGCGCCCACGAGAGTGGGGTCGCGTTGAACGGATTGTCGCGGTTGCCGATGTCGGCGCCCTTCGCGACGAGGCGCTTCACCATCTCGAGATCGCCTTCCCATGCCGCGCGATGAAGCGCCGTGCCGTTGTTGACGCCAATGACATTCCAATTGCCGTCCCGTTCCAGCAGAAAGTCGACGGCCTCGCGCTGTCCGCGCACGTAGGCGTAGAGCAGCGCGAGCCCGATTGCGTCGCGCTCAGGCATTTCCTTCCCGTGACGCCGAGGCCGCGCCAGCAGGCGACCGTCGCGATCGAAGAAGGCGCGCAGCAGGTCCATCCGCCCGAGCGCCGCCGCGGCCAGCACATCGGTCTCTGCGCCGAGCTCGATCATCTTCTCGGCAGCACGCGGCGAATGATTCGTCAGCGACGCGTCCAGCGCGTCGTCCTTTGTCACATCCAGGTGCGCGCCGCGCTCCAGAAGCAGGTCCATCAGCGGGCCGGTCACGCCCATGTCGCTGGCCTGCTTGCCCGTGACCAGCAGTCCCATCGTGGAGCCGCCGTTCTGACTCGGTCGTACGCGCCCTCGGCGCTTCGAATGACGCGGTCGAGTTCAGGGGCGAGCGCAGGCAGGTAGTGCATTTCGAAGCGGTGGGTTTCGGTTCTCAGCCACGACGATCGGCCCTGCCGGGACGGCGCCGTGGCGGCTCCTGATGATAGCCACACGTCAGCGCTGGTCAGAGTCAGCGCGATTATGAGCGCTCGATGAAGCATGGTGCTCTCCGGTGGCGAAGGCAATCGGAAGTCTACATCTTTATTCGCAAATACGAAGCTGAAGTCGGGCGTCGGTAGTGAGTCAGTTTGAACTCGGTTGCAATACTCAGGGCACGTTCATCAGCAGAGTGCGATTCAACTCCGCTCGAGTGCCGCGAGCGCCGCGAGATACCGATCGGCCACCGTCCCCATCTCTCGCGCATGAGCTCGAGATGGGGCTGGCTCGCGGCTGAGCCGTGAAGGAATCGAACCTTCAACCCGCAGACTAAGAGTCGCTTCAAACGCTCGAAATGAGGCTATTCCCCTACCTTTTTCTATTCCCGCTTGCAGAATGCGGCAAGGCGCGGCAGATCGCTGCAACCCTCGCGCAACCAGATCCGCCATCACCATCTCTGGACGCTCAGATTCGTCGATTCGGGCGACGACTTGACGGCGGAATCACCTGAGGTTCGGAATTGCGCAAAGCCGCCTGGAAGTGCCCCGAGAAGACGCCCGGGAAGCAGTTGCGCCGCATTCAGGTGAAGACACCCGTATCTGGATTCCGGCCGACGCTCGCGTGTTCTCTTCCATCCTGTCCTTCAGGCCGCGAAGGATGCGAACTTTGCCCGCAGGACTAAGAGTCGCTTCCAGTATTCGAAGAGTGCTGGTTTCGCGAATGTCTTTCCGGGAAAGAAGCATGGCCTGGCTTGCCGAACTTGTTCCGAATATCGGAAAGGTCGCAACCGTCGGCGTAGACCTTGACGCGGTGATCACGTCCCAATGCGCGCTTTAGGGGCCGCCGTCGTCTCGCACTGGGTCGTCCGGTCGATCGTCGACCACGCTGCGCAAGCTTCATTTACTTTTACGACCACCGTAGCCATGAACGAGGAGACAGCGAATGGCAGCACGAATTCGCGTGTGATCAGCGATGTTGCGGGGAATACTGAGCTTGCCGGACCATTTACCGGTATTCGCGTAGACCGAAAGGCTACCTCGATTGTGATTTCTACGCCCTCTGCACAGACATACACCCTCAACGCAACGATCAACGCCTCGTTCACATGTCATGACGGGGGCTCGGGATTGGCCTCATGCGACGGGACGACACAAAATGGCGCTGCTTTCCCTACGAACGCGGTCGGGACCAAGACCTTCGCGGTGCAAGCGAGCGATGCCGTGGGCAACAGCTCAGAGGCACGCCAACCGTATACCGTAAGCTATGGCGTGTGCGTGATCGGCGAGGAGCGCACCGTTCGAAGCGGTGCGGTAGTTCCCATGCGCGTGCAGCTCTGTGACGCAGCCCGGACAAATGTCTCCAGCAGTGACATCAGCGTCACCGCCGCAGGAATTGAGAAGACCGGCACAGCGGTGGTCGGCACGGCCGAGGATGCCGGCAACTCCGCGCCTGACGGTAATTTCCGCTTTGATCCGGCTCTCAGCGGCTACGTTTTAATCTGAGCACAATTGGGTTGACCCAGGGGACGTACCGCCTACTATTCACTGCATCCGGAGATCCGACAATCCACTTCGCTATGTTCTCGGTGCGCTGACGTGGTAACCCCGCGGCGGAACAGCAGAGATTGGCACGCAGGCTGACCGCCTCTCGGATTTCAGATCCACCGGGGTTCGCGATCGCCGGTCGAGAGCAATTGTCGCTGGCGTGACGGCACGCGACGATCGCGAACCTTACGCGAGGAACAGGTTAAAAACACGGGATCAGTTCGGCATTTCGGACGTGCGCTGGCCATTGGGTCCGCAGTGCCGAGTCATGTTTTTTGACGATGAATCCTTACCAAAGTTTGGTGAGCCGCGAAGGAATCGAACCTTCAACCCGCAGATTAAGAGTCTGCTGCTCTGCCAATTGAGCTAGCGGCCCACGAGGCGCGATGCGCTTGGGATGATCGCCACCTACGTCCGCGCGTGCGGCGCGGCGGCGAACATCAAAGTATAACATGCCGCACACGCGCAACAGAGCTCGACCAATGCCCAACACCGAGTCGATCCGGTCCTGTTGACGCTGCATGTTTCGAGGCGTACTCTCGGAACGCGGCGTCGGCACGTGAAGAGACTCGCTGCTCTGCTCGTCTTGATCCTCGCGCTCGCGTGCGACGACACCCCTACGCAACCCGAGCCGCTGACGGACTGCGCCATCCTGGGTGTGATCGTTCCGCGCACGCTCGACATCGGCCAGACGGTTCGGCTGTCTGCCTTCCTCGAACACTGCCGTCCCATGTACCTGGCGCTGGATCCCGCCGTGGTCCCATGGCAATCACTGGATCCCGCGGTCGCGTCCGTGAACGCAGATACGCTCACCGGCGTCGCGCGAGGCCCGGCCGTGGTGCAAGCGACCTACGGAAACATGACCCAGCAGGCTCTGGTGATTGTTGGTGGGAATCTGCCGCAACCTGGGCCGGCGATCCAGATGCGTCTGCGGATCTATGGTGCCCCGGTGATGTCGGTTCAACAACGCGCCACATTCGGCGCGTTCGCTGTGCTGGCAGATGGAACGGTCGCCCGCGTCTCCTCGGCCGCGACCTGGCAGTCCTCGAGTGCTACGGTCGCGGCGCTATCAGGCGTGACGGGCGACGGCGCGGATCGCGCCGTTGATGCGCTCCGCGCTGGAGCTGCGAGCATCACGGCGAGCTATCAAGGTTTGTCAGCCGAGATGTCGAGCGAGGTGCGGAACTAGAAGTCGAGTCGCCGATCACGCCCAAGCGAGGGAGCCATGACCGGCGACTCATGTTTTGCGTGCGGGCCGAACCTTAGGGCTTGTTCACCCTCACCGAGCTCACGACGTTACCGGCCGAATCGTACGTCAAGGTCGCGTGCGTGACGTTCGAGACCGTCAGGTCGACGCTGCCGACGGTGTTGGCGATGCGACCCGTCGCGACGGAACACTGGCCTGCCGTGTTCGTCACACAAGAATCCCCACCGCTATATCCGTTGCTCCACGCCGCGCTCACGGTCGCATTCGCTACCGGCGCGTTGTTGTTGCTCCTGATCGTGATCGTCACCGACGCCTTCCACCCCGCCTTCCCATTGGCTGAGGCCGAGGGAGTCAGCGCGTGGACGTGCGTCGTCGTATCACCCTGCTGATCGCCGGCCGTCGTCGCCGAGGCGGTATTCGAGTATCCAGATGACAGGTTCAGCGTGGCATTGACCGCCTTCACTCGATACGTGTAGCTCGTCGACGCGGCAAGTCCGCTATCCGCGAAGGTCGTCACATTCGCCGCCGTGGTCGTCCGCGGCGCGAAATTCGTGCAGCCGACACCGGCGCAACGTTCGATCGCAAATCCCGTTTCGTCCGACGAGTTGTCGGTCCACGCGAGATTGATATTGGAGGTCGAGGTTGCGGTCGCGCTCAGCGCTGATGGAGCCGCGGGCGGCGTCGGTGGGGGCGGCCCGCCGCCGCAGTTGCCGACGCGGAACGAACCGACACTGGTCTTCCATCCAGCGCTGCTCGTCCCCTGGTAGTACTCGCTCGTGTACCAGAACGTGCAGCCGTCGCTCGGATCGACCGCGAGCATGGCGTAGTCGCCCCATCGGCCCGAGGAATGCGTCTGCGATCCCGTGCCCACGCGCAGATCGCTCTCCGCGACCGTCAACGTGCCGAGCGGGTCACCGGCGAGACGGCCGCTGAAGCGGATCGACGGGAACGTCGTGGTATTCGACACGCTATAGCCAATGCCGATGTTGCCGGCTGCATCCATCGCGGCACTGCCGAGCCAACGGTTCAGTGTGTCAGCCGGCGCAAACGTCCCCTGCTGGTAAATCTCGGGGGCCGTTCCAGGGTTTCGCACTTCATACCACCGCACGCCGCCGCGATCGGCACCGACATCCACCGTGTGGTTGGTGACGAGCGACTCGTGAGTTCCGAAGTTCCGATACTGCAGCCGGTACATCAACCGATCAGCGATCGCGTCGATCTTCGGCACGTTCGTGCCCGGCTGCGGAATGCAGTTGCGCGACCCGTTGCACATGTTGGAATCGAAGGCGGCGGTCGGCAGGAGCGCCTTGCGGGTGAAGGCGGAGTTTGCGGTGTTGTCCCAGTCAACATGGAAGTGCCAGACTTGCAGCTGGTCCGGTTGATCGTCGACCTGAACGAAATACGCAGGCGCGCCCGCCGGGGGCAACGATGACCCTCCGTCCAGGTCCGCAGGCAGCATGCCGCCGAGCGTCGCATCAGCAGCCATATCGAGGTACTGCATGCGAGCGGCGCCGCCGGCGAGCATCTGGCTGCGCTCGAACGCCGCGACGCCCTGACCGGCCCACGTACACTGGCCCAGAATATTGCACGAGAACTGGTTGATCGTCATGTAGTAGCCGTCCGGCCAGACGCCGAACTTCGGATAGTCGTTGAGCTTGCTGAAGCTATACGAATTCCGGTTCCAGGTGCCCTGCGGATCGCCGGTGGAAGAGACCGCGAGGCACTGATAGTACGGTCCACGTGGATAGTTCGGCAGCGCGAACTGGGACATCAGCCACCGGTCCGAAATCTCGTCGTACAGGACGATCGGGTCGCCGTCGTTGCTCGTTTCGCAGGGCCCGCCGAATCCCTGCCAGAGCGTTTTCCCGTCCGCCGGTCCATACAGCACTGCTCCATCGCTCTTTCGGAAAATCGCGAAGGAGAGGTTGACCCACTGAATGTAATGATTCGGGCCCACATCACCATTGGTGTCCGGCGGCAGCACACCGGCGGAGTTGCCGATGCCATCAAAACTCGCCCGAGGCGTAATGGCGGAGGTCAGGGCAGGAGCCGTTTGCAGCGCCGCATCGCGACGTTCTCCAAAAACCCGCGGCCCGCCATGGATGGGGTGCGGCGCGTGTGGAGTTTCCTCTTTTTCGTTTTCGGGGGCGATCAGTTTCATATCCCGCAGCGGGGGGGTCACATCGTGGTGCTGCGGTCCGAACACGACCGGTCTATGCTCGGCCGCCTGTGAAGGCGGCGCCTGCGGTGGCGCAGCTGATGCGGCGCCGGCGAACGACATAACTACACAAAGAGCTGCCAGTGGGCACACCCGGATCATGCAAACCTGCCTTTTGACGTGTGGGGAGTCGGAGCGGCGTAAAAACGCCGGCCCACATCATCTCATTTTTGAGCGGAGTCCGCTACCTGTGCCGCATGCAAAGGCGGGACCGAGCTCAGCAGAACTGCAATCGTCTGCTCGTATAGAAGGACGATGATCGCGTCGAGACGAAGTGCTGCTGGCGGCGGTACTAAAGGTCGCCGCCAGCGCGACTCTCGGGTGGGCTATTCCGCCCGCAACGCAACGAGCGGATCGACTCGGGCGGCACGCAGCGCCGGCAGGTAGCACGCCAAGAGCCCGGCGCCGGCGAGGATCCCGACCGCCGCAACGGTGGCGCCGTCGAGGATCGACGCCTTGAAGGTCAGCGTCGCCATCAGCCGCTGCAACGCGATGGAACCGGCGGCGCCTATGACGATGCCGACGACGATCAGACGCGCGCCGCGTCCGACGATCAGCCGGACGATTTCCCGACGGCTTGCGCCGAGTGCCATCCGGATCCCCACTTCGCGCGTGCGCTGCGCGACGAGATACGACATCACCCCATAGATTCCGATCGCCGCCAGCAGCAGTGCGATCCCGGCGAACACGCCCATGACCCATGTCGTGAAACGCGATTGGGCCGTCTGGTCCGCAATCCGGTCCGTCATCGTGAACACGCCGAAGACGGGTATTCCCGGATCGACCTCGCGAATCGCTTGCCGCACCGAAGGGACGAGCGGGCCTGGATCGCGCGCGGTGCGGATCACCAGCGACACCTGCTGCGCGCGATCGATGAACGGAAAATAGAGGTCGGGGTCCGCAGTGGGGTTCTCGGGCAACCCGCGGTATTTGACCTCGCCAACCACACCGACGATGGTGAGCCAGGGATTCGACGACGTCAGCGGGCCGAGCTTGATGCGTTTCCCGATCGGATCCTGCCCGGGCCAGAAGCGCGTCACGACGTGCTCGCTCGCGATGACGACACGCGACGAGGGGGTCAGGTCCGCGTCGACGAAGGTGCGGCCGTGGACGAACGGAATCCCCACCGTGGCGAAGAACTCCGGCAGCGCCCGATGGACATACGCCCGCGGCATCGTTTGCGCGTTGGTCACGCCCTGGCCCTCCGCCGAGTAGAACACCGCGGAACCGAGACCGGAGAGTGGCGGATCAGAGACGAGGCTCGCGTTCGTGACGCCGGGCAGCGCGCGGACGCGATCGAGCAGCGTCCGGGCGCCGACCACCAGGGGCGCGGGCGAGTCGGAAGCTGCGTCCTGCGCGCGGAGCGGAATGCTGACGCGCGCGGTAAGCACCCGATCCGGGTTGAAACCGGGATCGATCGCGACGAGATGTTGCACCGTGCGGATCATCAGCGCCGCGCCGACGAGCAGCAGGACGGCAATCGACACTTCGGCGACGACGAGTGCGGATCGAACGGCGCGCGCGCGCCGGCCGACACTGCCGCGCGCGGACTCCTTCAGCGCATCGGACAACCGCGAGATGCGGCTGTGCATGGCGGGCGCGAGCCCGAGCAGCATCCCGACGATGAAGGAGATCGCGATGGTAAACAGTGCCGCACGCAGGTCCACGTGCGGGTGCACGAAGCTGGGAAACGATACCGGCGATGTGCGCAGCAGCCCACGCAGCCCGGCGGCCGCGAGCCCCAGTCCAAGCAACGCGGCAATCCCGGTGAACACGCAGCTCTCGGTGATGAGCTGGCGCAGCAACCGCAGCCAGCCTGCCCCGATCGCGGTCCGAACCGCGATCTCGCGCTGCCGCGCCTCCGACCGGGCCAGCAGGAGGTTCGCGACGTTCGCGCACGCGATCAGCAGTACGAAGGCGACCGCGATCATCAGCGCGCGCAGCGCCGGCCGGAAGCCGCCGAGCAGCTCCTCGTCGAGGGGCGCCACTTCCACGGCGCGCTTTTCGTTCGTGTCCGGGTACGCCTGCTCGAGACGCCGCGAGATCGCGTCCAGCTCCGCTTGCGCCTGACTGCGTGACGTGCCCGGCTTCAGTCGCGCGAGCACTTGAAATCCGCGACTGCCGCGCTGCGCCAGCGCTCGGGCGGAATCACTCATGACGAACGGGATCCACGCATCCGCGCGGTCGCCCAACCCGCGGAATCCCGCCGGCATGACGCCGACCACGGTGTAGGGTCGCGCGTCGAGCACGACCGCGCGGCCCACGATCTGCGGGTCGGCGCCGAGTTGCTGCCGCCAGAAGGCTTCCGACAGAACGGCGACCGCCACCTTCTGAGGCACGACGTCCTCGTCGGCCGCGAAGGTGCGACCGACAGATGGCGTCGCGCGGAGTAAAGGAAAATAGGACGCCGAGACCATTTCGACGAGGATGCGCGACGCGTCGCCGCTGCCCGAGAGGGTCATGCGCGTTTCGTCGAAGACCGCCATATCCTCGAAGCTCGTCGCCTGCGCGCGCCAGTCGAGGAAGTCTGGATACGAGCCGCCCCGCCGCTCGACCTTCGCGCGCATCACGTTGCCCCACAACACCACGAGCTGCTCCGAGTCCGCGTATGGCAGCGCGCGCAGCCGTACCGCATCCATGAGGCTGAACATCGCGGTGTTCCCGGCGATGCCCAGCGCGAGGACGCCGATCGCGATCGCGCTGAACGCCGGAGCGCGCCGCAGCGTCCGCACCGCATACCGCACGTCCTGGCGCACACTGTCGAGAGAGGGGAATGTCCACATGTCGCGGGTGAGATCCTGGTGATGAGCGATGTTGCCGAAACGGCGCCGCGCGGCGTATCGCGCTTCTTCCGCGCTCATGCCCTCGGCGACGAACCTGTCCTCGAGCAGCTGGAGATGCGCGCTGATTTCGCGGCCGAGATCCCGCTCGGCGCGGCCATTGCGAAAGAACGCGCGCAACCGAAGCAGGAACCGGCGCGCGTCCGACACCTCAGGATTCCAGCAGAAGGGTGTTGACGAGCCCGCTCAGGCGGCGCCATCGCTCCGTCTGGCTGGCCAGCGCGCGCTCCCCCGGCTTGGTGATCGAATAGAACTTCGCGTCGCGGTTGTTCTCGGTCTTCTGCCACGCGCCGCGGATCCACCCCTTCTGCTCGAGGCGGACCAGCGCCGGATAGAGCGTGCCTTGATTGAGGAGCAACGGGTGTTCCGAGACCTGCTCCAGGCGTTCGGCCAGCAAATACGCGTGGAGCGGCCCCATGGTCATCAAGGCCCGCAGGACGATGAGGTCGAGCGTGCCCTGCAGCAGCTCCACCGTTTCTTTACTAGCCATTCAAGTGAAGATGTCACTGTCGCACTTGGATGTCAAGTAGACCAACCGAGCAGGCGGTACGGGCCTTGTGTTTATAATGGACGTCGAGCGCGCGGTACGCTCGCAGTTCGCGCAAAGGGCCGTGCCCGTCCGCCTTGTCACCCGCTGACTCGTTCGACGAATTTCCTTGCCTGACCGTGCGAACTCCAGGCGCTTGAGAGGAGATTCGTATGTCTGACGCCCAGCCTCTACCCGCCCGGCCCGATCTCGATCAGTACAAGAAACTCGCGAAGGACTTGCAGCGCGCCGGCACGGCAACGGACGCGGACGCATTCCGGCACTGCGCGGTTCGCTGGCTCGAAGCACTCGCGCACGCCCGTCAGGTCGAGCTCACGGCTGAGATCCGCGCGCGGATCGAGCGCGAGGCCCACCGCATGGAGCAGCGCTGGCAGAAGCTGCTCGGTCGCGGTCGTAGCAGAACGCGAACGCGAACGGCGCGAAGTGCGCCCGGCGGGGCACCGGAAACCCGACCGATTCGAGTAACAGATGCCCAGCTGTTCGTCGCCCGCGAGCATGAATTCGCGAGCTGGCCGAAATTCGCCGCGCACATCGCTCAGCTGATGCGTCCGGGATCGCCGGTCGCGAACTTCGAGGCAGCCGTCGATGCCATCGTCGCAGGCGACATCGCAGTGCTGGCGAGCCTCCTGCGTGTCCACCCCGATCTCGTGCGCGCGCGCTCTACCCGCCAGCACCGGTCGACGCTGCTGCACTACGTATCGGCGAACGGCGTGGAAGACTACCGTCAGAAGACTCCGCCGAACATCGTCGAGATCACCCGACTGCTGCTCGACGCGGGCGCCGACGTGAACGCGACGTCTGATGCGTATGGAGGCGGCAGCACGACGCTCGGCCTCGCCGGCACGAGCGTTCACCCGGAGCAGGCCGGAGTACAGATGGAACTGCTCGAACTGCTGCTGAAGCGTGGCGCGTCGCTCGAGCAGCCAGGCTATCCCCTCGTGAAGGCCTGTCTCGCGAACGGACAGGGACCCGCGGCGCGACTTCTGGCAAGCCGCGGTGCGGCGCTCGATTTCGAGGATGCCGCCGGCGTAGGGCGACTCGACCTCGTGAAGGGCTACTTCGATGAAAATGGAAGACTGCGCAACGGCGCGACACAGAATCAGTTGGAATCGGGATTCCTGTACGCCTGCGGTTATGGACGGACGGAGGTTGCCGAGTTTCTGCTCGCGAAGGGCGTCGACCCAAACGTCATGAATTCCCAGGGACAAACCCCGCTGCATTGGGTCGCCTACGGACCGCACGTGGCCGTGGCCAAGCTGCTGCTGCATCACGGTGCGGACGTGAACGTGAAGGACGGGAATGGACGGACGCCGCTTCAATGGGCGCTTGGCAATCTGTCGTCAGAGGGCACCGAGGAGGAAGCACGGCGTGCGCACGAACTCGTCGCGCTGTTGCGCGCCGCCGGCGCGTCGGCGTAGAACTGATAGCGAGTCGCGACTCGCGGTTCGCGGTTCGCGATTCGCGTCCGGATTTGGGATTGGTGCCTACTCGGTTCTGAGCGCCTGCAGCGGGTCGACGCGCGCGGCGCGTGCGGCAGGCAGGTAGGCCGCGCCCGCGGCGACGGCGACGAGCACAGCCACCGCCGCTGCCATCGTCAGCGGGTCCGTGGCGCGCAGTCCGAAGAGAAGACCGGACACCTTGCTCCCGGCCAGCCGGCCGACGACGAAGGCGGCGGGCACGCCGATGGCCAGCCCTGCCGCGACGAGCCGCAGCGCCTCGCGCATCACGAGCTGCACCACGCGGCCCCGTGCCGCGCCCAGCGCCATCCGGATTCCCATTTCGGTCGTGCGCCGCACGACGTTGAAGGCCATGAGCCCGTAGAGACCGATCGCCGCGAGCAGCAGCGCCAGCATGCTGAAGAGCGTCGAGAGCACCGCGACGAGCCGCTCGCGGCTCAGCGCCGCGTTGACCTCTGCCGCCAGCGTCTCCAACGGGAAGAGCGGCATGCTGCGGTCGATGCGCTGGACCTCTTCACGAATGCGTGACACGAGCGCACCATCGTCGCGCGACGTTCTAACGTGGAGCGTCATCTGACCTCGCCCGGTCTGCGTCTGGAGAAACGGCTGGTATATCACCGGCACGGGCGCTTCCTTGAGACTCGCGTACCGCGAGTCCCGGACAACGCCGACAACTTCACGGAATCGCTCGGCGCCGAGCGGGTTCGCGGGGCCCCTGCGGCCGCGGTAGGCAAAGCGGTGTCCCAGGGGATTCTCACCGTTCATGATTTGACGAACGAACGTCTCGTTGACGACGATCGGATCCTGCGCTCCCGGCGCCAGATCGCGGTCATTGATGTCGCGCCCCGCGACCATCGCGAGCCCCATCGTCTCGAAATAGCCCGGATACACCATCATCCGCGCGATCCGCGGCGTCTCGCCCGACGGCAGCTGCAGCGGTTCCGAATAGTAAACGGGCGTGGTCGGAGCGAAGTAGGCGAGGCTGGCCGAGCGCACGCCGTCGAGAGCCCGCACCCGTCTGATCAGATCGCGATAGATGGCGTCGAGACGATCGGAGGCCCCGGGAATGCCGCGCTGATCGCTACCGCGCGGTTCTACGCGCATGACGTACACACGGTCGCGGTCGAAGCCGCCGTCCTGTGCGTCGATGTTTTGAAGGCTGCGCACGAAGAGGCCCGCGGCGAACAGCAACACGACGCACAGCGCGACCTGCGACATCACCAGCATCCGTCCCGATCCGGCCGAGTTTCCGCTCCCGTCATGTTGGCGGCCCTGGTGCTTCAATCCCGCGATGATGTCGACGCGCGTGGCACGGAGCGCCGGAATCGCGCCGCACAGCAAGCCCGTGACGATCGCTACGGCGGCGGTGAACCCGAGCACCCGCGGGTCGGGCGCGAGGTCGAGCATGACGGGCGCCTGGCCGGCCGACATCAGCTTGAGGAGCAGCGTCGTGGCCCAGCGCGCAAGGAGGAGGCCGCAGAGGCCGCCGGCAACCGCCAGCACCACGTTCTCGATCAGCAGCTGGCGCACGAGACGCGCACGCCCCGCGCCAAGCGCAAGACGCATCGAGAACTCGGGCCAGCGTGCGCTCCCGCGCGCGAGAATCAGCGTGGCGACGTTGGCACACGCAATCAGCTGGACGAGCGCGACGACGACGAACAGGATGAAGAGCGGCTGCGAGTATTGCTCGCGCAGCGTCGACAGGCCGGTCGCGGCGGAGGTCAGGCCAAGGCGCTCGGCGATGCGCTGCGGCGCTTCGCCCGGAGTCCGCGGTTTCGTCATGAGCGGGTCGAGCACGTCCAGACCCGATACCGCCGCCGACGCCTGCTGGGGACTCACGTCGCGTCGCAGCCGGGCGACGACGGTCAGCCATTCGCTCCGCGCGATCGACGCCTGCAGCCAGTTCTCCGCCGCCGGCATCACGACCGGCTGCATCATCACCGGCACGAAGATGTCCGCCGCGCGTCCCACCTCGAGGCCGTAGAACTCGGGCGGGGCGACGCCGACCACGGTGAATGGCTGCCCCGACAGGGCAATCGTCCTGCCGACGACTCCCGGATCCCGCGCAAACCGCTGCTTCCAGTAGTTGTAGCCGAGCACCGCCACGGGGTGCCCGCCCGGCCGCTCGTCGTCTTCCGGGCCGATGGTGCGTCCGAGTATCGCGTGCACGCCGAGCACCGGGAAGTAGGCGCCGGTCACGAGATGTCCTTCCGCCGTCGGCTCGAGGCTGCCGTCGACGCTCACGTTGATGCGCGTCGCGGAGTACGCGGCAACGTCCGTGAACACGGGGTTCGCCGCCCGCAACCGCCGGAATTCCTCGTAGCCATGGCCGTAGTACGGAAGCGGGCTGAACGCCGGCTGATATCTGGCGACGAACACGAGGCGCGAGGGATCCTCGACCGGCAGCGAACGGAGCAGCACCGCGTTGATCAGCGTGAAGATCGCGGTATTCGCACCGATGCCGAGACCCAGCGACAGAATCACGACGGTGGCAAAGCCGGGACGCTTTCGCAGCTGTCGCGCGCCGTACTGTAAATCGCGCAGCCAGGATTCGACGGTCGACGTACCCCGTGCGTCGCGGCACTCCTCCTTCACCCGTTCGAGGCCGCCCATGGCGTAGCGCGCATGGCGTTCGGCGTCTCCGCGAGGCATACCCTGCGCGACGAGTTTTGCTACCTGCCGCTCATGATGAAACTGCAGCTCGTCGGCGAGTTCGCGTTCCACAGCGTCGCGCCGGAAGAGCGCACGCAGCCGGTATCTGAAGTCGCTCCACATCGCTCGCCCTTCACGCGCTCCCGAGAATGACGTCAATCGTGCGGGACAGCGTCCGCCACGCTGTGGTGCCGGCGTCCAGGTGCAGCAGGGATCCCTCTATCCGGCGCTGCACCGGCTCGAGCGCCGCGGCTTGATCCGTGCCGAGTGGGCAGGTCGATGCGCTTGAGGTCGGTCATCCGCTCCCCTTCTACTTCGACAGGAGAGTACTGCTTCTCCTGACGAAGCGCAAGGGGAGAGATCACTTCAAGAAGCCGCTCCGGACGGAGACGTTCGCGCTCAAGTCGTCGTTCGCGGCATCGTCCAGCGCCAGGATGTCCCTTAGCTCCGGCGGAAGCGACGCCTGCACCTCGGGGCGGAGCAGTTTCTTCTGATACTGCTGCTGCGGCTTGTCGCGGCGGCAGTAGAAGGCGTGCATGGCGAGACGCGGGCGCGAGGTTCGGTTGGCCGTGCCGCCATGCCACAGGTGGGCATTCATGACGGCGATCGTTCCTGCTTTCCCGGTGAGCAGGACCTCGTCGGGATGCGGCGCGAACGGATCGGCGAGCACATCCTGCGGCCGCTGTTTCCAGGTATGCGACCCAGGCACCATTCGCGTCGGCCCGTTGTCGAGGGTGAAGTCGTCGAGCATCCAGACGGTATTGCACACCCAGTAGCCGCGCTCGTCCGCAATCGCGCCCATGTCGACGTGCAACGGCTGACCGATGTCGGTGTTCGGATCGGCCGACCGCGCATTGAGGCTGCTCAACTTGATGGCGGGGCCGAGCACGTGGCGCACGTATTCGAGCAACCGCGGCAGAACAATCGCGCGGCGGAACACGTCGCCTTTGTCGACGAGATTGGCGAGCCGATGCGCGTGTTCCTCGGTACGGAACTCCCGTCCGGCGCGCTCCCCTTCTTCATCGAAGACGGCCAGGACCCGCGTTCGCAACGCGGCGAGCAAATCGCCATCGATCAGCGATTCGAGCACCACGTATCCATGTTCGTCGAGCTGCCGCTGTTCTTCGGGGGTCATGATGTCTCGCGATTCGCGGCTCGCGGTTCGCCCGCCAGCAACTATCGCATCAATTGTCCACCGTTCACTTCAATCGTTTCGCCGACGACAAAGCTGGCGGCGTCGGAGGCGAGGAACGCAATGACATTGGCGCACTCCTGCGACGTGCCGACCCGGCCGAGCGGGATCATACTCACGAACGCTTTCATCATCTCCGGGGTCGAGAACGCCTCGTGAAAGGGCGTATCGATCACGCCAGGCGATACCGCGTTCACCCGGATGCCGTGCGGCGCCAGCTCCTTCGCGAGCGACTTCGTGTAGGCGGTCAGCGCAGCTTTCGCGGACGCGTAGACGCCGGCGCCAGGGCCGCCCCCCGTGTGTCCCGCAATCGACACCACGTTGACGATCGCGCCACGACGCCGCTCGATCATCGCCGGCGCGACCGCCTGCGATGCGAGCACCGCGCTCTTGAGATTCAAGGCGAAGATCTCATCGAGGTGATCCTCCGACACGTCGCGCAGACCGCGTCGCGCCACCAGCGACCCGGCATTGTTGACCAGAAGGTCAATCGGCCCGAACGTCGAGACGGCCCGCTCGACCAGCCCGGTCACGTCCGCCGCATGCCGGACGTCAGCCTGGATGGCGGCAGCACGGCCGCCGGCAGCGACGATCCGATCGCGCGTCGCTTCGGCCCCTGCGGCGTTGCGGTGGTAGCCGATCGCCACGCTCGCTCCCAGGCCCGCGAGCGTTTCAGCCGTGGCGGCGCCGATACCCGAGGAGGCGCCGGTCACGAGCGCGACGCGGCCGGTGAGATCGAGAAGCCGGTGCATAGCTGTGAAGTGTATCAATGCTGGCAGCTGGCAGCTGGCAGCTGGCAGCTGGAAGCTGGAAGCTGGAAGCTGGAAGCCGCAAGAATGCTACATTGCCCGAGCGCCATGCTCAATCGACGTGAATTCATCGCGGGCATCGGTGCGCTCGCGCTAGGCGGCGGGGGATGCCGCTCGCAGGCCGAGCGCGGCGTCACCATCCTGCGGCTGTCGCACTCGATGACCGCCGGACGAACCGCGCTGCACGTCCTCGCCGACACCTTCCGCGAGTACGCCGAGCAGGCCACGAACGGCGCGGTGAAGATCCGGATCTTCCCCAGCGGGACCCTCGGGCAGGAGCGCGAGGTCGTGCAGCAGCTGCAGGAGGGGCTCGTCGACTTCATGGTGTCCGGCACCGCCATCTGGGGCAGCGTCGCGCCGAGGATCCAGGTATTCGACTTCCCGTTCCTCTGGCGCGACTGGGATCATGTGCACGGGGCGATTGACGGCGGCCTCGGGCGCGAGGCGGCCGACTATCTCGAGCGCAGCGTGCGCATGCGTCCGTTCGCCTGGGGGGACTCGTTCGGATTCCGCCAGGTCATCACACGGGCGCGCGACGTCAGCGATCCATCGCAGCTTGCCGGACTCAAGATCCGGACAATCCAATCGCCGATTTACGTGAAGGCCATCGAGTTGATGGGTGCCAGCCCGACGCCGATGGCCTTCGGCGAGGTGTACACGTCCTTGCAGACGGGCGTGATCGACGGATACGAACACGACGCCAGCACGACGCTGCAGCAGCGCTTCTACGAGGTCGCCACGCACATGGCGCGAACGCGGCACATCGCCGGCGTCATCGGGCTCTGGGCCTCGGCCGCGACGCTGAGCCGGATGCCATCGGGACTTCGCGAAGCGCTCGAGGACGCGGCACGCCGGGCAGCCGAACACCAGCGATCGATGGGCGCCGGCGAAGACACGGATGCGATGCAGCGCCTCGCCGAACGCGGCATGACGATCCGCGATATCGACGGCCGGCCCTTCCGCCAGCCGGCGGCGGACTTGTGGCAGCGCGAGGCTCATGCGTTGGACGCCGCGACATGGCTGGAGATGATTCGCGGATGACGAGGACCGCCGAAGAAGCTCCGCGGCATGCGTCGGCCGTCGACCGGCTCCTCCAGGGCGCGACCGGGCTCCTCGTGGTCGCGCAGGCCTCGATCGTCGGTCTGCAGGTGGTCGGGCGCCACATCTGGCGTCAGCCGATTCCATGGACGGAGGAAGTCGCGCGCCTACTCCTCGTGTGGCTCATGTGCGTGGGAGGTATCGCGGCGCTTCGCCACGCGCAGCATCCCCGCGTCACCGCGCTCGTGCGGATCTTCTCCGTGTCTCGACGGATGGCGATCGATCGTGGCCTGCAGCTCGTGCTGCTCGCGTTCTTCCTCTACCTGATTGTGCCGGCGTACCGGCTCGCCGCGGTCAGCGCGGCGGAACGGCTCCCGGCGAGCGGCCTCTCGGGCGCATGGATTTCAGCGGTACTGCCGGCATCGCTGCTGTTGATGTCGATCGTGCTCGTCGATCGGCTGCGCATCGGCGGCGCCGCGATCTGGCGCGACCGCGAGACGCTCACGTGGTCGCTGGGTGCCGCCGCAATCGTGATCGCGTCGGTCCTGGTGCCGCTGCTGGCCGGCGCGGCGCCGCTGGTCGTGCTCATCGCCGGATTCCTGGTTACCGCGGCGCTCGGCATGCCGCTGGCGTTTACGCTCGCGCTCACCTCGCTCACCTACCTGGTGGGGATCGGCGGCGTCAGCCTGATCATCCTCCCGATCAAGATTCTGGGCGGCGTGGACTCGTTCGTGCTGCTGGCAATCCCGCTGTTCATCCTCGGCGGCGCGCTGATGGAATCGGGGGGCATCTCGGAGCGTATCG
>Ga0310810_10001922_pt1 | contig 22058 bp, 22 predicted proteins | sample NCmetagenome_FD_207641 | JGI IMG/M metagenome (GOLD analysis project Ga0310810, IMG submission 207641) | Soil microbial communities from experimental microcosm in Duke University, North Carolina, United States - NC | ecosystem: Engineered > Artificial ecosystem > Soil microcosm > Unclassified ... | reverse complement strand
AGGGAGGAGCCACCGGCTGGCGGCGCGACCTCCGCCCGCTGCAGCTGGCGGAATTCGCCCACGGTGTCGCGGTAGTGCTTCGGGTTCTCGAATTCGGCGTAGATTGTTCGGGCGCCGGCATTCCAGGCGGCGGCCAGCTGGTGACGCTCGCGAATGACGGCGATGAGTTCCGGTTCGCGTGCCGGCGCCTTGTTCCCGTCGCCCGCGATCGGCGGGGTGAACGCCGGGCTGGCCAACTCGTTCACCTGCCAGCGCAGCGGCGCCGAGCGCTGGGCATCGAGTTCGGCGACCAACTGGCGGCGCATCTCGTTCAACCCACTTACGGGGACGATCACGTCACCCTCGAGGTGATTATCGAGGCGGCCGAGCTGGTACGCCGTGCCTCCGAGGCGCCCCAGCTGGTCGCGCAGCCGTGCCGTCGTGAGCGGCTGGCGGTCGGCGCGAGCCAGTGCACCAGGGGAATCGATGCGGGCGGCGTGTCCCTGCCGGTCATGGGCGATGAGCGTGAGCGGGACGCCGGCATGGCCGTGCACCTCGAGGTCGAGTTCGCGCCGGAACCGGACCTGGTCGCCTTCAAAGGTGGCGCGAACCCGACGATCGAGCGCGGGATCGTTGGTCTTCCAAACCCGGTCGCCCACGTGGACGCGGGCCAGGTCGAGGTCGTGGGCGCCGAAACGCAGCACGGCATCGGCGTCGCGCTGCTCGAGCTGGTAGATGCGGCCGCCTTCCTCCTTTTCCTCCGGGCGGCCGGCATCGAAGACAATGCCGTCGCCGGGTTTGGCGGGTCCTTCGAGCCGCACGGACACGCGGTCGCGCTCCACGCGGGTCACGCGGCCGAGGTAAACGCCCCGTTTCGTGCCGAAGCGGGCGTGCACAAGCTCCTGGTTGTCGATACCGCGAAACCATCCGCTATGGAGCCCGCGGGAAAACCCCATCTCGAGATCGTAGGAACTCTCCCGCCGCAGGTCCTCCACGACGGCCGCCTCGGGCCGGGGCGCCGGACCGAACACGTCCGCGAAGACGCGGTCCAGCGCGTTGCGGTAGACGCGGGTGATGTTGGCCACGTACTCGGGGCTCTTGAGCCGGCCTTCGATCTTCAGCGAGGCCACGCCGGCGCGCACGAGGTCGGGCAGGACCTCGAGGCCGGCAAGGTCGCGCGGGCTGAGCAGATAGCGCCGGTCGCCGAGTTCGACCGGCCGGCCGTCGGCGATCAGGTCGTAGGGCATGCGGCAGGCCTGGGCGCATTCGCCGCGATTGGCCGAGCGGCCGCCGAGCGACTCGCTCGTCAGGCACTGGCCCGAATAGGCCACGCAGAGCGCGCCATGGACAAAGACCTCGAGGGGCAGTGCCCTGCCGGCGGCAGCCTGGCCGTCGCGGATCGCGGCGATTTCCTTGAGCGAATTCTCGCGCGCCAGCACGACGAGGTTGGCGCCGAGATCCGCCGCGAATTTCACCCCGGCCGCACTTGTGACCGTCATCTGGGTGGAGGTGTGGATCGGGAAATCGGGCGAGAGCCGGCGTATCAACCGGCAGATGCCGACATCCTGCACGATCGCCGCGTCCACGCCCGCCCGGATGATCACCTGGAGATATTCCGCGGCGGCGGCGAGTTCATCGGCAAAGACCAGCGTGTTGAATGTCACGTAGCCCCGCACCCCGCGCTGGTGCAGGAAGGCCATGAGTTTCGGCAGGTCGGCCGCCGTGAAATTGCGGGCGCGCATCCGGGCATTAAAGCGCTCGAGCCCAAAATAAATGGCGTCGGCGCCGTTCTCGACCGCCGCTCGCGCGCACTCCCAGTCCCCCGCGGGAGCGAGGAGTTCCGGTCGGGTTAACCCCCCCGCGGGCGCGCCAGGGGGCGCGCGCATGTCGGTCGTGACGGTCACGCCCGCACCATGGCGCACCGAGCGGTGTGCGCAATGTGTTTCACGGGGCAGGTTCCGAACCCCAAGAATTGGCGAAACATCCGGGCCGCCGACCGGTCAGGGCAACAATATGCACACCAGGAAATTCACGCGTCGGCTCGGGGTGATCGCCGGTTGCTGGCTCGTGGCGTCGTTCGGCCTCGCCGGCGGCCTCCACGCCATCGAGACGCCGGACGACGCCTATCACAAGGCCGTCGCGGCCTACGTCGAGGCCGCGGCCAACCAGGTGAACGCGATCCGCGCGCAGGTGGACGCCGAGAGCCGGAACGGATCCGAGGCGACCAGGAAGCGGTATGCGGACGTGTACGACCGCCTCACGCAATGCGACAAGCTCATCGCCCAGTTGAGGAGTGCCGACACCTCCGATTTCGATCCGCGCAAAAAGGATTTCGAAACGACCTTGCATGAGGCCATCGCCGCGCTCGAAGCCGCGCGCAAGGCGGCCGGGTCCTGATACGACCGGCCGGCGGGCGCCACCTCAGGTCGTGGCCCTGGCGGCGGACCGGCCGGCCGCACTGACGCGGGCCACGTGGGGCGCGGCGGAGCGGAGCTCGAGGGCGAAGAGAATCGTCAAGGCCAGGAAGCCGCACGCGACGTAGCTGACCATCGGCAGCCCGCGCAAATGTCCATTGGCATCCGCGCTGACAAAGAAGCCGGCGATGAGATTGGCGACGCCGTTCGCAGCGAGTTGGAGCGCCGAATTGATGCTCATGAAGCCGCCGCGATAGCGCGGCTCGACTGCGTTGGTGATCATGGTCATCGCCGGGGCGTAACGCCCCGACATGCTCACCATGAACAGCCCGAGCATGAGGCTGGCGAATGCCAGCGAAGAAGGCCCGAGGCGCATGATGGCGAGCGTCACTCCCATCGAGGCGACGGACATCCAGAGGTGCAGGCGGAAACGGTCCACCCGGTCGCTCAGCCACCCGATGACCGGGGTGCTGAACGCGGTGGCGAGGCCGCCGACCGCATAGGCGACCGGCAGCTGGTTCTTTTCGTCGAGTCCCACGTTGATGATGTAGGACGGCGCCAGGAACGGAATCAGGATGCCGCCCGCCAGGCCCAGCATCGCCCCGACGGCAAACGCCCGCCGATGCACGGCGTGAGCGAGAATCTCCTTCATCTGGCGCCAGGGCTGGTGGTCCTGCACCGCGGTCCGCAGGTGCGGCAGGGCCACGGCCGCGATGACCAGGTTCGCCGCACTGCAGGCGGCGAGGAAGAAAAAGGCCGCGTGCCAGCCGAAGCGCCCGGCGAGCATCAGGCCGACGGGAACCCCGAGGACCGAGGCCACGGGGAAGGCGGCCGTGACGAGGCTCATCGCGCGGCCGCGCCGTTCGGGCGGGATAAAGTCCGCCACCATGGCCGTGACCATGGAGCTCGCGAGGCCGCCGAATGCGCCGGCGGCGAGGCGGGCGAGGAGCAGGAACCGGTGGGTCGGCGCCAGGCCGCAGGAAAGCGTCGCGAGGCCGAAGCCGGCATAGAGGACCAGCAGCGCGCGTTTGCGATCGAACCGATCGAGCACGAACCCACCGGCAAATCCGCTGAGGGCGGCGGCAATGCCGTAGCAGGCGACGAGGTGGGTGAACTGCGCGGGCGAAATGCCATAGGCGTGCATGAGTTGCGCGCCCAGCGGCATCATGATCATGAAGTCGAGGATGTGCGTGAACTGGACAGCACACAGGACCACCAGCGTGGTGATTTCACGCGGCCGCGATAATTCGTGGTGGTCGAGGGGACCGGGCATCGGCGGGGAACGATTCACAGGACGCCGTCGGGCGCAACTCAGCTGGTGGGCGACGTCCGGGGCTCCGCCGGTTCCTTGAGCGGCGACGGCCCGACCACGGCGCGCGCGGCCTCGGCAAACGCCATCGCCCCGGGGCCGAGGTGACGGTGCCGATGCCGCACCAAGGCGATCTCCCGCGAAGGAGCCGAGTCGGTGAATTTGCGAAAGACCAGCCCCGCGGGGTCGTTCGCGCCGCGGGCGCTCTGGGGCAGCACGCTCACCCCCAGTCCCATCGCCGTGAACGACTTCACCGTGGCGAGCTGGCCGCAGCGATGGCCGATCTTCGGTTCAAAATCGTTGTCGCCGCAAAAGTGCTGGGTCTGGGCCGCCAGCGTGGACGGGTCGCCCAGCATGATGAAAGTTTCCTCGCGCAGGTCGGCGAAGCTGATGGTCGGCGCGCTCGCGAGGCGGTGCGAGGCGCCGACGGCGAGGAGGAGGGGTTCACGGTAGAGCTTCTCGATCAAAAGGCGGGGTTCGCTCACCGGCAGCGAGAGCAGGGCCCAGTCGAGCTTGCCTTCGAGCAGCAACTCCACGAGCGGACGCGAAAAATCCTCCTGGGTCTGCAAATTGACGCGGATGTCATTGGCCCGGAAGTAGGCGGTGACAGCCGGAAGGAAGAACGGAGCGACCGTTGGTATGGATCCTACCACGACCCTGGGCCCCAACTCGGGTGTCGTTTTCAGCTCGCCCAGGGTCTGGTCCACTTCGGCGAGGATCCGGCGGGTCCTTTCGAGAAGCAATTCGCCCGCTTCGGTGAGGACCGCCTTGCGACCCAAGCGTTGGAAGAGCTTCTGACCGAGTTCTTCCTCCAGATTGATGATCTGCTGGCTCAGGGACGGCTGGGACACAAAACTACTCGAGGCGGCCTTAGTGAAGTTTCCTGTCTCGGCTACAGCCAAGAAGTAGCGCAATTGGTATATTTCCATAGGGAAAAACGATAGGAAGCATAGAAACTAAGTATTTTAACTATCGCAAGCATGGTCGTATTATCGCGGCAGCACCAAAGCTGGTGCCCAACCACGAACCACAAACCACGTAACTTTATGAAAACCAACCTAACCAAAGCCGTCCTGCCCGGTGCCACCGTCTTCGCGCTTGTTGCGGCAATCGTCACCCATGTAGCCGCCAGCTATGCCGACCTGATGGCCATGGGTGTCGGCTACACGGCGGTAGCCATCCTGGTCGCCCTCGCGCTGGTCGACTATCGGGTCAGCGCCAAGGACTACGCGCGCCGCTGAGATTTTTACCTAGTAGATAGTGCAACAGAGGCCGGTGGGTTTTGAACCCCCGGCCTCTTTTAATGTCGGTTTCTGTCCGCCGCCCGGGCCACTTTAGACAATTTCTTCCGGTCGTGACGCTCTTCAGGAAACAACCCCCCGCGGAATTCATGGAGGAAGCGCATGCGCCTGGCAGCTGGTCAACCTGGTTCGAAGCCCATGGTCCGCGCCTGCTCTTGTGGGCGCGCCAATGGACCCGCTCCCTGGCCGACGCCGAGGATGTCGTGCAGGAAGCCTTCATCCGGTATTGGCGGCATCAGCGCGAGCTCCCGGGCGACCCGCAGGCGCTGCTGGTCACATCGATTCGCCGCGCGGCGATCGACTTGGCACGGCGCGATGCGCGGCGAGCCCGGCGGGAGGAACGTTTCGGCCGGGACGAAGACGCCCCATTCTTCGAGCCTGTGCCCGGCGACAACGCGGCTCGCCGCCAGGAAATCGAGGCGGCGCTCCGGCGGCTCCCGTCCGAGCAACGCGAGGTGCTGGTGCTCAAGATCTGGCACGAGCTTACATTCGAGCAAATTGCGGACCAACTCGGGATCCCGCTCAACACCGCCGCTTCACGTTACCGTTATGCGCTGATGGCGCTGCGCAAGGAACTCAATTCTCTCTGCCATGGATGAATCGTTTCACGAATTCGAAGCCGAACTGAAGTCGCTGCGCCTCCGGCGCCCCTCGGCTGGCCTGAAGGAACACATCGCGCGGGCACTGGCGGCGGGCGACACCGCCGGCCCGGTCCGGCGCTACTCGTCCGCAACCAACCTCGGCGGCTGGAAATGGCACGGCTGGCAGCTGGCAGGCTTGGCCGCCGTCGTCGCCCTGATCGCCGCCGCCGGCTGGCGGAATCTCTCCCGACGCGATACCGCGACGCCCGCTCCGGCGCCGGCCAGCTCGAACGCGTTCGCGGTTGCCCCGGTCCCGGCGCCGGTTCCCTCCGCATCACCGGCGCGTCTTCCCGGAGTCGCCGCCACCAACGTCCTCTACGACATGAAGGATGAAGGCCCGGTCTATCTCGACGGCGACCGGGCGGCACGGCGGGTGCGCTATCGTTTCCTCGACACCTATACGCTGAGGAATCCGCGCACCAACGCCTCGCTGAAATGGAGCGTGCCGCGCGACGAAATCCGGGTGCTCCCCGCCAGCTTGAACTGATCGATCGCAAAACCTCCAACTTCCATCGCCATGTACCTCCCCCTCCATCGCCTCGCTCCCGCCCTTGCGCTGGCCGTGCTGCTCCCGGCCGCCCGCGCCGAATCCAAAACCGTCATGCGCCGCATCGACATCGACACGCCGCACCACGTCGTCTGGCACGGCGAGGCCGACGACGAGGGCGTCAAGGAACCCGTGACCTATCTCGGCATCGAAACCGGCGAAGTCACCCGCACCCTCGGCGCGCAGCTCGGGCTGCCGAAGGGCGTCGGCCTGGTCGTGATGCGTGTGCTCGACAAGGGCCCCGCCGCCGAATCGCTCAAGGAAGACGACGTGCTCACCAAGCTCGATGACCAGATCCTGGTCGACACCCACCAGCTGAGCGTGCTGGTGCGCGGAAAGAAGGCGGGTGACGAGGTCAAACTGACCCTGGTGCGTGGCGGCAAGGAGATGACGGTGACGGTGAAGCTGGGCACGCACGAGCTGCCGAAGCATGCGGACAACCTCTTCTTTCGTGCCTTCGGACCCGACGGGATGGAGGTGGGCAGCATGCCGGTGCCCCCCGGCGAACACGGGGGCTTTGGCTGGCGCGTCCTGCCCGGGATGTCGGCCGACGACAGCAAGGACGTTCTGCACATGATCGAGCGCGAGCGGGGCAATTTCCTCGTCGGGCCGGGCGTGCGGATCATCACCCGGGCGGGCAAGGGCTCCACGATCGTGGACCTGCCAAAGAGCAACATCTCCTATTCCGATGACGACGGCTCGATCGACATCAAGATCGAGGACGGGAAGCGAAACCTCAGCGTCAAGGATGCGAAGGGCAAGGTGTTGTTCGAGGGTCCGATCAACACGGCGGAAGACCGGGCCAAGCTGCCTGCCGAAATCAGCAAACGGGTCGGGAAGCTCGAGGGTGACACGTTCAACTTTGAAGCGGGGGAGGACTTCCGACCCGAGACGGTCCCGTTGCTGCCGGCCCCGGAGAAAACCAAGATAAGCCATCGCGGCGCGGCGCGCCTCGTGCCGGACGACAACCGGCCGTTCTGAAAGTCGAAGGCGCCGGGTGACCGGCGCCGTAATCGGACGAGCGATCGCAAACCGGCGCGGCTCGCGCCGGCGCACCGCTCAACTCAGCCGGCGGCGACGGTCTCGGGAGGGTTGCGTTTGAGGAAGGCGGCGATGATCAGCGCACAGATGACGCCGAAGATCGTGACGAAGATCGGGGTCATGATGGCTTGAACCCCTGGCCCCGTGAACATTCGGGTGAACCTCTCGGCCTGCTCCATCTGCGCTTCCTTCATGCCGGCGGCCTCCCACTTGGAGCGCATCAGCGCGATCTGGTAGTCGGCGAACTCGGGGTTGATGAATTTGAAGTGGATGTAGGAATAAACCGAGCTCATCAGGCCGGAATAGAGGGAGATGAGCGTGCCTGCGCCCACGCCCTGGCCGTAGCTCAGGCCCTTGGCGGGCGCCTCGTCGCGCACGGCCTTGATGCCCAGCCAGAGCACCACGAACATCATGACCATGCCGAACCACTGGAAATACTGGCCGGTCGCCAGTTTTTCGGTCTGAAAGCCGGTGAAATACAACAGGAGGTTGAGGAGCGCGCCACAAATCGTGAGAATCAGCGCATAGGAGAATTTGGTGCTCATGACGGCAGGCTGGACCGGAGTGCGCCCAAGCTCAATTGCGTTGTGACGGGCGGCGCACCGGCCGGATGAGCGGGTTCAGCGATTGTCGCCGTCGATCAGACGCCCGAGCCCGCCGAGCACGGAGCCTTCCTCCCGTCCGCCGCGGCCGGTCTGCGGCGCCGCCGCGACGATGCGCGAGGCGAGACGGCTGAAGGGCAGCGACTGCAGCCAGACCTTGCCGGGCCCGCGCAGCCGCGCGAAAAACAGGCCTTCCCCGCCGAAGAGCGCCGTCTTGATGCCGCCTACCATCTCGATGTCGTAGTCGACGCCGGGTTGGAGCGCCACCAGGCACCCCGTATCGACGCGAAGGACCTCGCCGGGTTGAAGCTCGCGTTCATACAACGTGCCGCTCGCATGGAGGAAAGCGAGGCCGTCGCCCTGCAGGCGCTCCATGATGAAACCTTCGCCGCCGAAGAGGCCGACGCCGAAACGTTTTTGGAAGGCGATGCCAATGCTCACCCCCTTGGCGGCGCAGAGAAAAGCGTTCTTCTGCGCGATGATCTCGCCGCCGATCTGCCCGAGGTGGACGGGCTGAATCTTCCCGGGATAAGGCGCGCCGAAGGCCACCGTCCGCCGCCCGGATGCCTGGTTCTGGAACACGGTCATGAAAAGCGATTCGCCGGTCAGCACGCGCTTGCCGGCGCCGAGCAACGCGCCCATGAGGCCCTGCGTCTGCGCGGTGCCGTCACCAAAGATGGTTTCGAGGGCGATGCCGTCGTCCATGAACATCATGGCGCCGGCCTCGGCGAGCACCGCCTCCTGGGGATCCAGGGCAATCTCCACAAACTGCATGTCGTCGCCGTTGATTCGGTAATCAATCTCGTGCATCGGGTTTTTCATCGTGCTGAATCTCTACACGACCCGCACGGCGCGGCGGAAGTCGCGAGTTTCTATCTGGAATCGCCGGGCGCGAGTGTAACCAAGGTCGCGCCCCAGCCGCCCGAGTGCTCGTCCCCGAGGACGAATCCGACGACCCCGGGCAGCGTGCGGAGCCGCGCATGTACCGTCTCGCGCAACGCGCCGGTGCCTTTCCCGTGGATGATCCTCACGCGCCGCAGCCCTCGCCGGCGGCATTCGGCGAGATAAGTCTCCACCAGGCTCGCGGCGTCGGCTGGCCGGAAGGTATGGAGATCCAACTCGCCGGTGATCGGAATCACGACGGGGTTGTCGGGCGAGTCGTCGGTCATGACGCAATGTTCACCGCTCCATGACTGCCGGCCACAAAAAAACCCGCCCCTCGCGGGGCGGGCTTTTTGACACACACACTAGCAAAGAACGCACTGCACCGAAAATTCAGATTTTTGCGACCTGGAAGGCTTTCAGAAACTGCGCCGCCTGTTCGCTCACCGGCGGCTGCAGGGCCAGCTTCCGCAACCCGGGAACTTCAGCCGCGAGAATCGTCGGGGCTTCGGCTGCGCGACGAAGGGCCGCGAGGCTCTCGTTGACCTTCTTTTCCGCCGGCTGGTAGCGCGGGGTGGTCACTTGGTAGGTGGGGAGAACCAGGACGTCTTCGTCGGTTTGGTTCTGGGCGGCACTGGCGTTGGCGGCGAGCACCGCGAGGCTGGTCAGCAGAAGGAGAGTTGTCTTTTTCATGTTGGAAAGTCTGTTGCCCTACCTACACGCAAGCGATGTGCCAAGTTGCAGGGCGCGACGTAAGTTCCGCCCTGGCAGCCAAAAGGATTTTTCTTGGCCGATTCGCCGTTTCGGCGCGTGCCGGGAAAAGCTGCGAAGTCGAAATCGCCGTTTCCCGTTTCCGGGAAAAGCATGCGAGTCATGCATGACCATGACTTCCGTCCGCGGCTTCCGCATCGCCAATGAAGCCGGCGCTTGGCCTACTGGGCCGAGCCAACCCGCGAATATCTGCCATGCTGAGCATCAGGAATGTCGTCAAACGTTACGGCGCAATCACCGCGCTCAACGAGGTCTCGCTCGAGGTGGGCGCCGGGGAATTCTTTGGCCTGCTCGGACCCAATGGCGCCGGGAAAAGTACGCTGATGTCGCTTGTCGCCGGGCTGCGATCCGCCCAAGCCGGGTCCATCACGCTCGACGGGGCGAAGCTTGACACCGGCAATGCCGCGGGCCGGCTGGCGCTGGGCCTCGCGCCGCAGCACATCGCGCTCTACCAGGAATTGAGCGCGGACCAGAATCTCCGGATCTTCGGCCAGCTTTATGGCCTGCGGGGCGCCGAACTCCGCGCCCGGGTGGATGAGGCGCTGGCGGCGGTGCAACTGACCGAGCGGCGCCGCGATCAGGTCAAGGCCTTCTCCGGGGGCATGCAGCGGCGGCTGAACCTGGCGGCGGCACTCCTCCACCGTCCGAAGCTGCTGCTGTGCGACGAACCGACGGTCGGCGTCGACGCCCAGTCGCGCAACGCCATCTTCGAATACCTCGAGCGCCTGAACCGCGGCGGGCTCACGATCATCTACTCGACCCACTACATGGAGGAGGCGGCGCGGCTTTGTTCGCGCATCGGGGTCATCGACCATGGGCGGATCCTCGCGCTCGGCACGCTGGATGACCTGCTGACGCTGCTGCCATTCGCCGAAGAGATCCGCTTTCCCGCCGATGCCCGGACCGCGACGCTGGCCGGGCGGCTGCCCGCCCGCGGCGAGCTGACGACGCTCGACGGGACGCATCGCTTTCGCCCGCCCCCGGAATACAGGCTCTCGGAATTCTACGCGCTCACCGAATCGCTGGGCTTGCCGGCGCGCCTCTTCACGAGCCAGCGGCCGACCCTCGAGGCCCTCTTCCTTCACCTGACCGGCCGCAACATTCGCGAATAAGGACTCCCATGCGCATCCTGCTCACGCTCCTCGGCAAGGATTTCGCCAATCTCCGGCGCAACCGCGGCGCCCTGATGCTCACCTTCATCGTGCCGATGGTCATCATTTACATCGTGGGATTGGTTTTTGGCCTCGGCCGCAGCGACAGCGGCCCCAGCGGCATCCCGCTCGCGGTGGTTGACCAGAGCGGAAATCCCGCCGGGCAGAAGCTCGTCGAGGCCCTTCGGGCCCAAAAGGCATTTCATCTCATCACCGATACGGAAGGGCCGGACCACCGCCGTCGCCCGCTGACCGAGGCCGACCTGCGACCCATGATCGAGAATCGGAATTTCAGTTACGCCTTGGTGATTCCGCCCGATCTCGTCAGCGAAAACACGCTGGGACTGCACCTGAAAATCCTCTCCGACCCCCGCAACGACATCGAGGCCCAGACCGTGAACGGCTTGCTGCAGAAAACCATCTTCACCAGCGTGCCGCAGCTGCTGGGGCAGGCGTTGCGCGCCCGGGCCGGCAAGTTCCTCGGCGCCCCCCGCCTGAAGGAATTCGACCACTCGATCGCCGCGGCCCTGGCAAAGGCGTTCGGCGGCGACGCCGACGCGATCGAGCGCGATATCGCCCAGGGCAAATTCGGGTTGGATGAGATGATTTCCACTCGCACCGGGGACGAGCCCGGCGCCAAGGCGGAGGCAGGCGATCTCCTCTCTCGCTTCGTGAAGATCGATTCGGAGCAGGTCGTGGGCCGCGACGTCAAGAGCCCGGCGGCCACGCGGATCATCGGCGGCTATGCGGTGATGTTCCTGCTGTTCGCGCTCAGCAACTCGGCGGCGGCTTTCTTCGACGAGCAGAATGCCGGGCTCTTCGAACGGCTGCTGTCGACGCCGGTGAGTCGCGCGCAATTGCTCTGGAGCCGCTTCCTTTACGGCGTGCTGTTCGGCCTGACGCAGCTGATGGTGCTCTTCATCGCCGGGCATTTTCTCTACGGCGTCGACGTCTACAGCCATCTGGGCAGCCTGCTGCTGGTGTGCGCCACGGTGGCCGGGGCCTGCACGGGCTTCGGCATGCTGGTGGCGGCGATCACCCGGTCGGCGGAGGCCGCGCGCAGCCTGGCCACTTTGCTGGTGATCACCATGAGCGCGTGCGGCGGAGCCTGGTTCCCGGTCAGTTTCATGCCCGAGTTCATGCAGCACATCGCCCGGTTCACGATCGTTTACTGGTCGATCGAGGGGTTTGGCGCCGTGCTTTGGGCCGGCAACAGCTTCACGCAGCTCCTGCCCATCATCGGGATCCTGGCGAGCACGACGGCCGCGGTGATGATCGTCGCCGTGTGGCGATTCAATCGCAACCCGCTCTTCGAGTGATCAGCCTTGGGGCCCGCCTTCGGCCGGCGGAGGAGAGGGCGGAGCGGGAGGAGGAGGCGGCGGCGGGGCGGCCGCGGCCTGGCTAGCGGCGGGAACCGTCCCAGCATAGGCGGGCAATTTCTTGGCGGACTCGGGTTCGTCGTGTTCTTCCATCACCCGGCGCACTTCTTCCTCGACGCCACTGGCGGCCTTTTTGAATTCACGGACCGAACGGCCCAAGCCTTTGGCCAAGTCGGGCAGGCGGTTGGCCCCAAAGAGCAGGAGGATGATGAACATGATCATCATCAGCTCGGGGCCACCGATGCCTTCGATGAATGCGACGGGAAGAATCATGGGGAAATTAGACGAACACTCGGATAAAAAGTAACGCAAAATTCTCTCCGGGCCGCGGTGCGGTCTGCCGCCCGATCGCTGGGCAGCCGCCACGCCGTCGCCTTTCAGCCTAAAGTAATCTCGACGTAGAACTTCTGGCTCTGGCCCGGCGCCACGTGGTGCAAGCCGACCTTGGTTTCGGGTGCGTTGGGCGGCCCCATCCAGGGCTCAAAGCAATAAAATGGCGACTTGTCGTCCGCGGTCCAGGTGACGATCGCCAGCTCCCGCGCGCTGCTGTTCGCCATGCCGCTGCGGAAGAGCAGGCGGCTTCCCGTCGATTTCTCGGTCACGGCGAAGACATCGCGGCGCAGTCCGGTGTGGATCAGGTCCACGAGTTCCTTGGCTGCGACGGACTCCCGGGCCGCAACCCGCGGCCCGGATACCAGCCCTCCCTGCTCATCGCGCACGAGATGGCGGGTGGCCGTCGTCTCGATCACGTAGTCGCGGCGCGTCCGCCCGGGACTCCAGGGCAGGGTGAAATAGAAATGATGCCCGGCCGACCAGGGAATCGGCATGCGGCCGAGGTTGGAGAGCTGCAGTTCGACGAAGATGCCCAGCGGTTCGAAGCGGTAACTGACGACAAACTCGTAGTCGTACGGATAAGCGGCCTTGGCCGCTTCGTCCGGCACGAATTGCGCCGAAAAACCGCCTTCATCCAGCCGGATCGTGCGAAACAGCCCTTGGCGAGCCAGGCCGTGCATGGGCATGGGCCGGCGGATGCCGTCGTCGGCGCGCCAGAAATGGATTTCGCCGCGGTCGTACGAGCGCCCGCAAAACGGGAAGAGGATGGGGTTGCCGCCGCGGACGCCGGCGATGTTTTCGAGGTTTTCGATCTCCGGCCAGAAAATGATGTCGCGGATGTTGCCGTCGCCGAGGGTGACGTTCCAATTCATCAATCGCGCCCCCATCTCCGGCAGCGCGAGGAAGGACGACGCGCCCACCTGCCAGCGATAAATCGTTTGCCCGAGGTAGGGGATCCGTTCCATGGGTGAGTTGGTAAAACAAAAAAGGCGCATCGTTCCAATATAAAGTCAGTTATATTTTGCGTGAACCTGCGCTTATCTCGAAACGGTTGGCCGGGTTGTAACCTCAGCACGCTTGCGTGCGGAGGGTGGGGTGGTAGACTCCGCGTCCGATGTTCCGATCGCCTCGCGCCCTCGCAGTCGTTTTCGCCGTGATCCTGCCGGGTTTGGCCGCGGCCGAACCGGCGGCCGCGCCGCCGGCGCCGCCCCCGGCCCAGTCGGAAGCTGGGTTGGCCGCCAAGGACTCAATCCCGGCTGGGCGCAAGACCGTGGTGTACGTGATCCCGGTGAAATCAGAGATCAACCGGCCGATCCTGTACATTTTGCGCCGCGGGCTGAAGGAGGCCGACCAGAAGGCGGATGCCGTCGTGCTGGACATGGATACACCGGGCGGAGCCCTCGATGTGACGTTCGACATCATGGAGGCCCTGGGGAAATTCCATGGCGAGACCCTGACCTATGTGGACAAGGAGGCAATGTCCGCCGGGGCGTTTATTTCCGCCACCACCGGGGAGATCTGGTTTGCCCCGGATGCGGTGATCGGGGCGGCCGCTCCCGTATCCGCCGAAGGCAAGGACATCGACCCGACGATGAAACAAAAGGTCGTCAGCTACCTCAAGGCCCGCGTGCGGGCGATCTCGGAGGGCAAAGGCTACCGGGGCGAAGTCATTTCGGCGATGATCGACGCCGATTACGAGCTCAAGATTGGCGACAAGGTGCTCAAGCCGAAGGGCGAGCTGCTGTCGCTCACCGCGACGGAGGCGAACCGAACGTATGGCGATCCGCCGCTCCCGCTGCTGGGCGCCGGGGTGGCGCGGGACATCGATGCGATGCTCACGAAGAAGTTCGGGGCGGACCATTACACCATCCGTCAATTCGAGGTGACCTGGTCCGAGGTCCTGGCGCAATACCTCACGAAGTTCTCGCCCGTCCTGTTGGGCCTGGGCCTGCTCGCCCTGTTCATTGAATTCAAGACGCCGGGTTTCGGGGCCTTCGGCATCATTGGGATCGTTCTCTTGGGGATTGTTTTTCTTGGCAACTACGTCGCGGGCTTTTCCGGCCATGAGCCGCTCCTGGTGTTTGCCGTCGGATTGTTGCTGCTGGCCTTGGAGTTGTTCTTCTTCCCTGGCGTGGCAGTGCTGGCGCTGCTCGGGCTGATATTGATGCTCGGTTCACTGGTCTGGGCGATGGCCGACCTCTGGCCGGGACAGCCGCTGACGGTGGCGTGGTCCGGCGACGCGTTTGTCCGTCCGATTCAAAACCTGGGGCTGGGCCTTGTCATCGCGGTCGGGCTGGGACTCCTGCTGGCTCGCTTCATGCCGAAGGGATGGATGTGGGACAAAATGGTCGTGGCCTCGACCAGCGGCGGCATCGCCCAACGGACGGGTGCCTCACCGGACTCCGCCGGGGAGATCGGCGCCCTGGTGGGCCAACGGGGCGTGGCGGCGACGGCGCTTCGTCCCAGCGGACAAGTGGAGATCGCCGGACGACGGTTCGAGGCCAAGGTCGAGGTCGGAGCAGTCTATCCGGGTGAAGCGATCATTGTGCGCGGCCGGACCGACTTCGCGCTCATCGTGGAAAAGGCCGACGCATGAATGCGGTTATTCTACTCTTCCTGCTCGGCGTGCTCCTGCTGGCGGGCGAGGTGTTCATGCCGGGGGCGGTGCTCGGCACCGTCGGCGCCATCGCCATGACGGTCGGGTGTGTGGTTTCCTTCGTCCAGTTCGGCGCCTGGGGCGGGACCCTCGCCACGGGTATCGCCGCGATTCTGCTGGGCGCGATGCTTTACCTTGAACTGGTGTGGTTGCCGAAGTCGCGGCTCGGAAAAAACATGGTGGTCCAGTCCACCTCCGGCACGGTCAGCCAGCCGGCGGTGGCCGACCTCCAGGCCGTGGTGGGCAAGACCGCTGAGGCGATCACGACCCTGGCTCCCAGCGGCTATGTGCGCGTCGAAGGCCGCCGCTACGAGGCCTTCGCGCAGACCGGCCACGTGGCGAAGGGCACAAGTCTGCGCGTGGTCGGCGTCGATAATTTCCGTCTAATCGTTACCCACAATCCATTATGAGCACACCCATCCTGCTGGTCCTGATCGGCGTTCCCGCGCTGATCGTATTCTTTATCGTCGTTTCATTCTTCGGCACCTGGCTGAAAGCAATGCTCAACGGCGCTCCCGTGGGCTTGCTCAACCTCGTCGGCATGCGCCTGGGCGGCGTGCCGTACAGCCTCGTGGTCGATGCCCGCATCACCGCCGTGAAGGCCGGGATCGAACTGACCACCGACCGCATCGCGGCCCATTACCTCGCCGGCGGCAACGTGGTGCCGACGGTCCAGGCGATCATCGCGGCCCAGAAAGCCGGCATCGAACTCAACTGGGACCGCGCTTGCGCCATCGATCTGGCCACCAAGGGATCGAACAAGAGCGTGGTCGAAGCCGTCCGCACTTCCGTCGATCCCAAGGTGATTGACTGCCCGAATCCGGAGCAAGGGCGTGCCACGATCGACGGCGTCGCGAAGGACGGCATCCAGGTCAAGGTGAAGGCCCGGGTGACCGTCCGGACCCATCTCGACCGCTTCGTCGGCGGCGCCAAGGAGGAAACGATCATCGCCCGCGTGGGCGAAGGCATTGTCTCCACCATTGGTTCGTCGGAGAGTTACAAGGTCGTGCTCGAGTCGCCGGACAGCATTTCCAAGACCGTGCTCGCCCGCGGTCTCGACGTCGGGAGCGCCTTTGAGATTCTTTCGATCGACATCGCCGACGTGGATGTCGGCGAAAACGTCGGCGCCAAGCTGCAGGAAGCGCAGGCCGAGGCCAACAAGAGCATCGCGCAGGCCCAGGCGGAGATCCGCCGGGCGGCCGCCGTGGCGGTCGAGCAGGAGATGAAGGCCCGCGTGCAGGAGATGCAGGCGGAGGTCGTGCGCGCCCAAGCCGAGGTGCCGAAGGCGATGGCGGAGGCATTCCGCCAGGGCAAACTCGGCGTCATGGACTATTATCGCATGGAGAATATCCAGGCCGACACCGCGATGCGCGGTTCCATCGCCCATCCCGAAACGAAGAAGTAAGGACGCACGCGGCACCCAGCCATGGATTGGATCGCCCACAACCTCCAAGTCATCATCGCGATCGCCGGCGCAGTTGCCTGGTGGCTGACCCAGCGCAAACGCGATGAATCGACCGGTGATTCCGAGTCGTCGGGAAAAACCTTCGGCGATCCCGAGTTGGCGGAGCGCACCCGGCGCATTCGCGAGGAGATCCAGCGCAAGATCGACCAACGCAACCGCGGTCTGGCGCGGAGAACCGCCGTGCCGCCGCCCTCCGCCGCACCGCGGCCAACCGACGAAGAGGGGCTGCCCGGCTTTCCCCCGTTGTTGCGGGAGCTGATGGAGGCGCAGGCGCCCGTGCCACCGGTGATCCCGGCGGCGCCGGCGCGAGCGGATCCTGGCCGCGCCGCGGCGCAGCGGCAGGCCGAGATTCTCGAGCAGCAGGCGACGATGGCCGAACAGCTCAGGATGGCGAAGGAGATGAAGGAAGCCGCCCTGCGGCGCCGGCAGTTTGAGCAGACCGTCGCGGATCGCGAATCCGCGGGCGTCACCGCGCTGCGCGGCGCGCTTGAGGAAGACCTGCGGTCGCCGGAATCGCTGCGGCGCGCCTTCCTGTTGCGCGAAGTGCTCGGTCCGCCTGTGGCCCTGCGCTGAACCGTCCCGTCAGTCGAGCGCAAACCGGCCGTAGCCTTCCAGCGGGATCGGGTAGCTGCGCCCATTCACCTCCATGCGGAGGTTCTTGCCCGATTCCACGGTGATGAGCAGCTTGCCCTGCTTCTTGACCGTTTTCGATTCGCCGCGGGCCAGCGAGCCATTGAACAGCACGGCGCCGTCGAGATCCTGGACCACCTTGACGCGGGTGGTGTCGATGGCCGTGAGCGTGAGGGTTTGCGACGCCTCCGGTTGGACAGTCGCCGCGGCCGGCTGCGCGGAGGCAGCAGATTTTGCCGGAGTATGGAAGAACAGCACGTTTGCCAGCAGGATGATGAGCACGACGACGACGATCCCGCCACCCGCGAGCAGGCCGAATTTGAGCATCAGCGCCCGCTCCTGGGCCGAACGTCCCGCCGGCGTCGTTTCGACCGCTTCGGTGCTCCGCGCGCTCTCGCCGAAATCCACGCGACCGTGGCTTTCGCGGCGCACCGGCTTGCCCTCGTTGGTCAGCAGCGCGTTGTAATCGTTGACGAAGCGATCCGGATCCAGGTCGAGGTACCGGGTGTAGGTGCGGAGAAAGCCGCGGATATAAAGCGGGGGCAGGTCGATGTCGAAGGAGTTGGCTTCGAACTTTTGCAGATAATCACTGCGGATCTTGGTCGTCTCGGCCGCCTCGCGGATGGATATCCCCTTGCGCTTCCGCGCTTCCTCAAGCTTCTCGCCGATCGTCTGCATGGCAGTGTGTTAAGTGGTTTTGGCTGGGTTTTGAAAGTCTAATCGCCGGCCGTTGTGCCCGCGGGCTTCAGCGGCGGCGCTGACTCGGGAGCACTTCGCTCGCTGCTCAAGAGGACCCGCCCAGGTCATACGTGTCCAGGTCGACCAGGATCTCGCGGGGCGACGAGCCGTTCTCCGGGCCCACGATGCCCTTTTCCTCCATGATTTCCACGATGCGGGCCGCGCGATTGTATCCTATGCGCAGTTTGCGCTGCAGCATCGAGGTGGAGGCGCGGCGGGTGGCCCGCAGCACATCGAGCGCCTGCCGGAAAAGCTCCTCGTCATCGCCCAGGTCAGCGTCATCGGACTCGCTGTCTTCATCCTCGTCGCGGGAGTCGCGGTCAATCTGCTGCTGGACCGAGGTGGCGAACTGCGGCGGCCCGTTGCGCTTGAGGAAGTCGACGATCTGCGACATCTCCTCGTCGGCCACGAACGCCCCTTGCGCCCGGACCAGCCGCGAGGTGCCCGGCGGCGAGAAGAGCATGTCGCCCCGGCCGATGAGGGTGTCGGCCCCCTTGGTGTCGAGGATCGTTCGGGAGTCGACCTGCGAGGCCACCTGGAAGGCGATGCGCGAGGGAAGGTTGGCCTTGATGACGCCGGTGATGACGTTCACCGACGGGCGCTGCGTGGCGATAATCAGGTGGATGCCGGCGGCGCGCGCGAGCTGGGCGAGACGCGCGATGCTCGTCTCGATTTCGGCCGGCGCGACCATCATGAGGTCGGCCAGCTCGTCGATGATGGCAATGATGTACGGCAGGTGGTCCGGGATCTCGATTTCCTCCGCGACGCCCTCGAGCTCGGCTTGCTGCTCGGCGGGGGGAAACTCGTGCTTCGGCTCGTGCCGGCGGTTGTTGAAGCCATAGATGTTGCGGACATTGGCCTTGGCGAAAATTTGGTAGCGCTGCTCCATCTCGCCCAGCAGCCACTTGAGGGCGGCGGGCACCTTCTTCGGCTCGGTCACGACCGGGATGAGCATGTGCGGCAGCGTATTGAAGATCTTCAGTTCAACCACCTTCGGGTCGACCATCAGCAGGCGCACGTCCTTCGGACTTTTCGAATAGAGGACCGAGGCAACGATGGAATTGATGCAGACGGATTTGCCGGAGCCGGTGGCGCCGGCGATGAGCAGGTGCGGCATCTTGGCGAGATCGGAAATCAGCGCTTTGCCGCTGACGTCCTTGCCGAGCGCGATCGGCAGCTCGGCCTTGGCGCCCACCCAGTCCTCGCTCTCGAGGATTTCCCGCATTCCGACCGGCGTGGACTTTTGGTTCGGCACCTCGACGCCGACGGCCGCCTTGCCCGGAATGGGCGCGAGGATCCGCACCGATTGCGCGCGCATGCCCAACGCGATGTTCTTGTCGAGACCGGAGATTTTCTCGACGCGCACCCCGGGCGCCGGGACCACTTCGTAGCGGGTGATGACCGGCCCGACATGAATTTCGCCCAGCGAGACCTCGACGCCGAACTCACTGAGAATCCGCAGGAGGTTTTCGGCGTTGTGGCGGTGCTCTTCCTCCGAGTGCGCGGCGTCGAACTTGACCTGCTCGCGCAGCAGCGAAAGCGGCGGGAACTGGTAGTCCTTGTCCTCGCTTTGGGGCAGCGTGACCTTGGCCTTCTTGGTTTCCTCCGGCTTGACGATGTTGAGCTGCAGTTTGCCGGCGGCGAGGGCGGCCGCCTTCGTCTCGGGCCCGGCTTCGGGGGCCTTCGCCGCGCGGACGGCGGGCTTGGCGGGGGCAGGCGCGGCCGCCGGTTCCGCGGCGGGCCGGGTGATCTCCGGCACGGCCGGTGCCTTGGGCATTTCAGCGAAGGGATCTCCGCCCTTGGCCACCACCTTCCTGGCGCCCAGGGCGGAAATGACCGGAGGAGTCGGCGATGCGGGGGCGGCCTTGGCCGCGAGCGCGGCGGCGGCTTTCTGCTTGGCGGCTTCCTCGCGCTGTTTCCGCACCTCCTCCGCGCGCGCGGCGCGGAGTGCCGCCCGTTTGTGGCGCCACTCCGCGAAACCATGCATCATGCGGCCGATTTCCGCCGCGATGTCGTTGGGGAAGATCAGGAGAATGCCGATGAAATAGATCGTGCCCAGGATCATGCCCGCGCCGAAGACACCGAGGCTGTCCCGCAGGACGTCGCGGTAGATCAATGAGCCCAGCACTCCGCCCGGCCCGGCGGTGAAGAGGGCCTTGTCCATGAACCACAGTTCCTGCATCTCCATGAGGGCGGCGAACGACACGACGCAGCATGCGAGCGAGATGAAGCGGCGCCCCGCCAGCACGCGGGCGAATCGCAGGTAGACGTTCACCATCCAGAGCAGGAAAACGGGAATGAACCAGGTCGATACTCCGATCAGGTGGTAGGCCCACCAGCAAAACTCGGCACCGATCACGCCAACAAGGTTCGGCTTCACGCCGGTGTTCGTCGGCACGAACTGCTGCACGCCGTTTACCACCTCGCTTTTGCCGGCCACCTGCGTCATCACGCTTTGCGCCGGCTCGTAGTCGATCAGGGCGACGAGCAGCAAAACCCCGACCACGAAACAAACGAACGCAGCCAGCCAATGCGGACGGTGGCGCGGACCCTCAAAGGACAGGGTGTCTTTTTCGCGGGCCTTTAGATTTGAACTCTCCGCTTTCGGCATTTCAGTGACGTTTAGCGGAATTGCAGGTCCATAGCGACGGAGGGTCAATGTAAAAGGCCCCCGCAATCTTCCCTCCAAATCGTTTAAGCTCAACATGTCCTCGTTTCTACAGTTTGAACCGGTGTACCAAGAACGGGTATGGGGCGGCCGGTCCCTCGGGACCTTTCTTGGGCGCACGCTCCCGGGACAGGCGCCGGTCGGCGAGAGCTGGGAGATCGTGGATCGCGACGAAGCCCAGTCGATCGTCGCTGCGGGGCATTGGGCGGGGAAAAGTTTGCGCGAGCTGTTGCGGGACCATGCGGCTGAGATCATGGGCCCCGCGTGGCCGCGCGGGCGCCGGTTTCCGATCCTGGTGAAATGGCTGGATTGCCGGGACCGGTTGAGCGTGCAGGTGCATCCGCCCGCGGCGATCGCAGCGAAGCTCGGCGGGGAACCGAAGACGGAGAACTGGTTCATTGCCCACGCCGATCCGGGTGCCGCCGTGTATGCCGGTCTCCGGTCCGAGGTGACGCGCGAACGATTCGAGGAAGCAATTGCCGCCGGCGCCGTTGAGGCATGCCTGGTCCGTCTGGCGGTCAAGGCCGGCGATTCCCTCTTGATCCAGAGTGGCACGATGCATGCGATCGACGCAGGGAACGTAATCCTCGAGATCCAGCAGAATTCGGATACGACCTATCGCGTCTACGACTGGGGTCGCATGGGGCTCGACGGCAAGCCGCGGCAGCTGCATGTGCGCGAGTCGCTCGCGTGCCTGGCGGCCAACACGGCACCGGCGCCGCGCGTGCGGCACGGGCCGGGCGTGCTGGTGGACACCCCGCTGTTCACTTTGCGCCGCGTGGACCTGGCCGCGGGCGCAAGGATTGGGTTCGCCGCGCGCGAACAACCGCGAATTCTGTCGGTGGCCGGCGGCGCCCTGGCTGGTGATGGCGCGTTGCGCATGGGCGATAACGTCCTGCTGCCTTACGAGGGCGCATTCGAGTTCCGCGCGACCGCGCCGGCAGTCATCCTGGTGACCGAGCGTTTCGCCTGATCATGTGGCGCGGGCTCAAGCTGCTGCTGTCGCTCACCGTGCTCGCCGCCGGGTGTGCCATGGCCTGGGTCGTCCTGTTGCCGGGCATTGTGACATCCGCCGTTCGGACCAGGACCGGATTCTCGATTCAACTGGCCGGGATCTCGGCGAATCCCTTCACCGGGCGCGCGGCCATCAGGGGCTTGGTCTTGCGGAACCCTTCCGGCTGGCCCGTGGCGGATTTTGCCGAACTCAGGGAGTTTCGGGCGGAAGTGAACCTGCTCTCCTTGTTGGGCGACCGATTCATCGCGGAAGAAATCGTCGTGGACCTGCCGAGGCTCACGCTGGTCGTGAACGAACGCGGGGCTTGGAATGCAGCGGTGTTCAAGGAAGGCCTCGCGGGCGCGCCTCCAGCCGGCCGCCCCGCGCCGAAGCAGGAATTCCTGATCCGGCATTTGGTGGTGAGATTCGACCAACTCGTCTATGCCGACTATTCGGGATCCAAGCCGGACCGGCGCGAATTCAACCTGGCTCTCCGGCGTGACCTGCACGACGTCGACAGCGTGACCAAGATTGTCTCGCCTTTTACGGGCACGGCC
>Ga0310810_10001921_pt1 | contig 22065 bp, 23 predicted proteins | sample NCmetagenome_FD_207641 | JGI IMG/M metagenome (GOLD analysis project Ga0310810, IMG submission 207641) | Soil microbial communities from experimental microcosm in Duke University, North Carolina, United States - NC | ecosystem: Engineered > Artificial ecosystem > Soil microcosm > Unclassified ... | reverse complement strand
GACGGCAGCCATGCCCGCGCGGGTTTCACCCCCGCACGATGACCGGATCCCGGACGGCGGTCAAACCTGGAACCAGAGAAACGCCGGGTGGTCCCGACCGGTGAGAGACGTGATGATCCGCTCGTAAAGTTTGGGGCCGTTGGCGCTGTTGGTGAGCACCACGACGCCGCGCCGATGCCGCGGATCGGCCAGGACGAAGTTCCGGAAGCTGCCGTTCGCGCCCCAGTGCCAGATCAGGTCGGCGTCGTCCTCGTGCTCGAGACCCCAACCGAGTCCCCAGGACAACGCGCTGTTGAGCTGCACCTGTCGCTCGAACATCGCGCGCCAGGTGGGCGGCGTGAGGGCCAGCGCTCCGCCGCCATCGCTCAGCATGGCGACCAGAAAGCGGCTGTAGTCGGTGATCGTCGTCAGCATCGAGCCGGCGACATTGGGCACCATGAACTGCGCGAGGGGTGCCAGCTCGGGAAAGGCGGTCCGAACCGCGCGCTCCTCGTCGGCATACCGCCACTCGGCCATCGGCTTGTGCCAGCTCTCCGCCAGCGGCTCGAACTTCCGGCCGATGTCGGCGTACACCTCGAGTACCTCACCCCGCTCGTCGTACCCGGTGGCCATCGTGTTGTCGAACGCGGGCCGCCAGACGTAGCTGGTTTCCGCCATGCCGAGCGGATCGAGCACCAGCTCCCGCATGACATGCTCGATGGAATTGCCGGTGACGTGCTCGATCACGCGCTGAAGGTAGAACATGCCCTCCCCGGAATAGGTGAAGCGACTTCCAGGGGCGTCGTCCGGCGTGAGCGGACCCGGTGCCTGCCGCCAGTTCGGCAGCCCAGTGGTATGACTCAGGACCTGACGGAGGGTGATGGCGCGGGCCCGGGCATCGATCACGTCGGGAAGTGATACGTAGGCGCTGAGAGGCCGGTCGAGATCCAGCACGTGCGCGTCCACCAGCCGGAGCGCGGCGGCAGCGAACACCGGCTTTCCCAGCGACGCCGCCTCGAACTCAGTCGTCGGGGTGACTTTCTCCAGGAGCTCCCGGCGCGCCAGGCCGAATACGTAGGTCGACACCCTGGCGCCATCGACCACGGCAAAGGCGAGGCCCGGAACGGTCGCCAGCTCCATGAGCGTGGGAATCTCGGCCAGCAGCATTTCGCGTGGCGACCACGGCGACCCTGCGCCGCCGAGGAACGCCCGGGCGCCTGTCCGCCCCCGCATACCGGCCAACGCTGCCAGAGCGGCCAATCCGCCGCCGGTGAATTCGCGCCGATCCATCAGGTCCGCCCGTGCCGCCGCGCTCGCGCCGCATCATCCATTCTCTTCCTACGTCATGACAGCGACGATCGTTGCAGATTTGCGGCGGCACGGATGGAGATCGGCCACGAGATGTGGCGAACTGCACCGGCCCGTCCCCACGCCCGGGCGATCGCCGGTGCAGCCTCGCTGACCGGATCCGTCCCCGTGGAGGCGGTGCACCGCGAGACCGCGGACCACGTGCCGAGGTACGCCAGGAAGCGCTCGAGGCCCCAGTCGGCGCTCATGGCGAAGGCGGGTGCGCGCACCTCCGGAAAAGGGAAGGGCAGCGAAGCATATCCGGCGTCTACCAGCGCGCGCTCCGGAGGCCACCAGGGCGACATCCGCCTGACAAACTCGTCGAACCCCTGCGCGCCGGCTCCATCGCCCAGGCGAGGCAGACCATAACACCAGACCGCCAGCGCGCCGCCCGGCACCAGCACCCGGCGAGCCTCGGCGTAGAAACGGGGCAGATCGAACCAGTGAACGGACTGGGCGCAGGTGATGAGATCGACCGAGCTGGCCGCGAGGCCGCTCTGCTCCGCCCGGGCCACGAGGAAGTTGACCCCGGCATGCGGGTCGGCGCTGGCGATCTGGGCGGAGCTGGCATCGGTCGCCACCACGGCGTCGAAATGCGCGGCAAGGCCCCGGGCGGCCTGCCCGGTGCCGCAGCCCACGTCCCATGCCAGGTGATGACCGGCAAGCGCCGCCAGCCATTCGAAGAGAGCGTCCGGATACGGCGGTCGGCTGGCGGCATAGGCCGCCGAAACGGAGGAGAAATGGTCGGGAAACGGCGGAGGCGGGCTATCGGGCAACTCGGTCGCCTGACGGGAGGTGGGTGGCCCCGCTGGCAATTCCGCCCCAGATTAACCGCGACACCCCATCAGAGTGGAGCATGTCGAATCCGTATCCGGCCCGGGACGCGCCGACTCCGCCTCGCCGCATGATCCTCGTCGTGGAGGACGAGGAGCTGCTGCGGGTGGTGCTTTGTCGCCAGCTGATGAATGCAGGCTATGACGTCGTGGAAGCCCGCGACGGGCGCGAGGCGCTCAGGGTGCTCCGCGGCGAACGGACCTTTGCGCTGGTTCTGACGGACATGGTGATGCCGGTGATGGATGGGGCGGAGCTGGTCCTTGAGATCCGGCGGCGCTGGCCCGAGCTCCGGATTCTCGCGATGTCGGCCTACACCCCGAGCGAGCTGTTTCGATTCGGCATCCCGCATGTGGATGGCCCGTTCCTGCGGAAACCATTCTCCCCCGACGAGCTGGTGGCCGCCGTGAATGGCGCCGCGCTCCCGCCTAGCTGACCTGCGGCAACCCCGTCGGCGCGCCACGCTCGCGCCAACCGCGGAGACAGCGCCGGACTTCCTCGACGAGCCGATCCGGCGGAAACGGCTTGGGCAGGAGCCCGCACGGCGCCGACACCCCACGGCTCAACAACTCGGCGGTCCCGTAGCCGGACATGAGCAGGACCGGAAGCCCCGGCTGGGTGAGGGACAGTCGCTCCATCAGCTCGACGCCGGTCAGCCGCGGCATGATGACGTCGCTCAGGACCAGATCAACGGCCGAGCCATCGAGCAGGTCGAGCGCAGCGACGCCGTCGGCGGCCTCGACGACCCGGTAGCCCTGCTCCTTCAGGATGCGAGCGGCGAGCTGACGCACCATGGCTTCATCGTCTACGACGAGGATCTGTTCCAACGGCATCGTCAGCGCGCCTGGATCAGGAAAATGGTCGGATGGAAAATGGAAGTGCCGAAGTATAGCCCGTCCGCGCTTCGGACAGAAGCACGGGGAGGAGTCATTTCGCGTCGGCGAACGCTGCCGGAAGGGCGGCCAGCGTAGCGTCGATCTCCGCATCGCCGTGGGTTGTCGACACGAACCCGGCCTCGAACTGGGAGGGGGCAAGGTAGACGCCGCGCTCGAGCATTGCGTGGAAGAAGCGGCCGTATCGTGCCGTGTCGGAGGTGCGGGCCGAAAGGTAGTCCACCACGTCCGTGCCGGTGAAGAAGAAGCCCCACATTCCGCCGGTCGATGCGGTCCGAAGGGGAATGCCGGCGGCGGCGGCGGCAGTTCGGAACCCGGCTGCGAGTGCCGCCGTCCGCTCGCTCAGGCCCTCGTAGGCCCCCGGGGCCCCGAGCGCGGCCAGCGTGGCGAGTCCGGCGGCCACGGCCATCGGGTTGCCCGACAGCGTCCCCGCCTGATACACATCGCCTGCGGGAGCGATCCGGCTCATGAGCTCCCGCCGACCCCCGTACGCCGCCAGCGGCAGACCGCCACCGATGATCTTCCCGAGGCATGTGAGGTCCGGGGCCACGCCCGAGGCGACCTGCGCGCCGCCCCAGGCCACCCGGAACCCCGTCATCACCTCGTCGAAGATGAGCAGCGACCCGAATTGCGCCGTCAGGGCGCGAAGTCCGGGAAGAAAGCCCGGCGCCGGCAGAACGAGGCCCATGTTTCCCGCCACGGGCTCCACGATCACGGCGGCAATGGCGTCGCCGTATCGCTCGAAGAGCGCCTGCATTGCGGCGAGATCGTTGTACTGCACGGTGAGGGTGTCCTCGACGCTCCCGGGCGTCACCCCCGGGCTGTCGGGCAGCGCGAGTGTCGCTACGCCGGATCCGGACTGAACCAGGAAGGCATCGGCGTGCCCGTGATAGCCACCGATGCATTTTATGATCTTTCGCCGGCCGGTCGCCGCGCGTGCCAGCCGCAACGCGCTCATCGCCGCCTCGGTGCCGGACGAGACGAAGCGAATCATCTCGATGGCCGGCATGGCCGCGATGATTGTTTCGGCCAGCCGTGTCTCGAGCTCGGTCGGCGCGCCGAACGTCGTTCCGGCCGCAGCCTGCGCGCTGACCGCACGAACCACATCCGGATGCGCGTGCCCGAGCGGGAGGGCGCCCCATGACATGACATAATCGATGTACGCATTGCCGTCGGCATCGACGAGGTGTGGTCCCGCGCCGCGGACCATGAACCGAGGCTCGCCGCCGACCGCGCGGAACGCACGGACCGGGCTGTTGACTCCGCCGGGGATCACCTGGCACGCGCGCTCGAAGAGGCGGTGGGAAACTTCCGACGGCAGCCGGCTCACTCGCCGGTCTCGGCGAGCCACGCTGCCGCTTCCCGGGCGTAGTAGGTGATGATCATGTCGGCGCCCGCCCGTCTGATGCCCAGCAGCGACTCAAGCACCGCCCGGCGTTCGTCGAGCCAGCCCCGCTCGCTCGCAGCCTTCAGCATGGCGTATTCTCCGCTCACCTGGTACGCAGCCAGCGGCACAGCGTGGCGCTCGCGCACCTGGCGGATGATGTCGAGATACGGCCCCGCCGGCTTGACCATCAGCATGTCCGCGCCTTCGGCCAGATCGAGGTCCGCCTCGCGCAGCGCCTCGCGGGCATTCGCCGGGTCGAGCTGATACGCCCGGCGATCACCGAACGCCGGGGCGGATCCCGCGGCGTCACGGAACGGACCGTAGAAGGCTGACGCGAACTTGCTGGCGTACGCGAGGATCGCCACATCGTCGTGACCCGCGGCATCGAGGGCCTGACGGATGGTGGCCACCTGCCCATCCATCATGGCGCTCGGTGCCACGATGTCCGCGCCCGCGTCGGCGTAGGCCACGGCTGCGCGGGCAAGGAGAGGCAGAGTCTCATCGTTGAGCACGTCGCGGCGCACGGGGTGAAGGACACCGCAATGGCCGTGGTCCGTGTATTCGCAGAGGCAGACGTCAGCCACCACGGTCAGGCCGGGCGCGCGCCGCTTGAGCAGGCCGATGGCCTGCGGCACCGGGCCGTCGGCGTCCCATGCGGCAGACCCGCTTGCGTCCTTGGCCGCCGGGATCCCGAACAGGAGCACGGTCGAGAGACCGAGTCGCTCGAGCGCCGCGATGCCCGGCTCGAGTCGATCGACTGATTGCTGCGCGTGTCCCGGCATTGAAGAGATATCCCGTGATATCCCCTGCCCGGCGGTTACGAACATCGGGTGGATGAGCTGACGGGCGGCGAGCGAGGTCTCCCGCAGCATGTCCCGGAGTGATGCGGTCCGGCGCAGGCGGCGGGGGCGTGGCTTACTGGATGGCGGCATGGCGGCGCTCCGGATTACGTCGGGTCCACTCCCACAGAGCCGTCAGGAGCTCCTGTCGGCTGGGCTCGGCCGCAACGGCGACGACCTCGAGTCCGAGCCCGACCGCTTCCCTCGCTGTAGTAGGACCGATGCACACGACCGGCGGAGCATCCGGGTGGCCGGGCTCGGCCTCGAGGCCGCGGGCCAGGGCCCGCGCCGCTGACGGGCTCGCCAGCAGCACCACATCGATGCCGCCGGCGGCCACGGCCGCTGCCAGGGCCGCAGCGGCGGGGCCGGGCACCGTACGGTACACGGTGAGCAGCTGAACCGTCGCGCCGGCCTTCCGGAGCTCGGTGGCCAGCGACGGATCCGCCACGTCTGCTGCGGGCACCAGTATCCGCCCAAGCATGCCCGCGCTCACCAGCTCCGCGGCCAACCCGCCCCCGGTCCGGATGGATGACACGAACGCGGGCTCGCCGAGCTCCTTCGCCACGGCGCGGGCAGTGGCGGGTCCCACGGCGGCGATGGGCGGGAGCGCTATGTCCGCCCCGCACTGCCGGTGGAGGGCGGCGAAACAGTCCACGGCCGTGGCACTGGTGAAGACCAGACAGTCATACGATGCGAGCCCACGCAATGCCTGCTCCGTCGCCGGACCGAGCACGACCGGCTCATGAGCGATGAGCGGATAGCTGAAGGGATGCGCGCCCTGCGCTGCGAGCGCCGCCGCCATCCGCCCCTCTCGTCCGGCCTCTCCCGTCAACGCGACTCGCCAGCCATCAGTGCGCAACGGTGGCCCTCTCTTCGGCCCGCAACCGCCGGGCGAGTGCGGCGCCCAGGGTCGGATCCGAGGCCGAGCCATCCGCTTTTCCGACGAGGAGGCGTCCGTCCTCTCCACCGATCATGCCCGTGATGTGCAGCATGCCGGCCGGTCCACCGACGGCCAGTGCGCCTGCGACCGCCGTGCAGTCGCCGCCGAGCTCGGCCAGAAAGCTGCGTTCGGCACTCACAGCGGCGCCGGTAGCGGCGTCGTGCAGCCGAGCCACCAGCTCCGACGCGGCTGATGCATCGGCCCGCACCTCGACGGCGAGAGCGCCCTGCCCCACGGCCGGGATCATCACGGCGGGCTCCAGCCACTCCGTGATCTCGGCAGCGCGGGCGAGGCGGACCAGGCCGGCTCCGGCGAGGACAAGTGCGTCGTACTCGCCCGCGGCCAGCCGGCGGAGCCGCGTGTCCACGTTTCCACGCACATCGGCCAGGGTCAGGTCCGGACGTACCGCCCGCAGCTGGGCCGCGCGTCGCGGACTGCTGGTGCCAACGCGAGCGCCGCGTGGCAGGGCCGCGAGGGGGCCGCCGCGCGACACCAGCACGTCGCGCGGATCTTCCCGGGCCAGGAAGGCGGCAAGCCGCATGTCCGGCGCGAGGCGTGACGGGAGATCCTTCGCGCTGTGGACGGCCAGGTCGATGCTGCCGTCCCGCAACGCGGATTCGATGTCGCTGACGAACACGCCGTTCCGGCCGAGCTCTGCCAGCGGCCGATCGGTGATCCGATCACCGCGCGTGCTGATGCGACGGACCTCGACCTGCAATCCGGGATGGACGGCGCGGAGGGCGCGGGAGACTTGCTCCGTCTGCGCAAGGGCGAGCGCACTCCCCCGGGTTCCGATCACTACCGCCTTCATGCTGCTGTGGCCGAGCCGGCTTCGGCCCGCACGATGATCGACGCGAGGGCCTGAATGAAGCGCGGATCAGCGTTCGGGAGGCGGGTGCGCCGGAGGACCATGCCCAACTCCGCCGCCCGGCCCTCGGCCTCGATGTCGATGTCGTAGAGGACCTCGAGATGATCAGCGACGAATCCGATCGGCACCTGGAGCACTCGGCGAACGCCCTCGGCCGCGAGCGTGTCGAGCACCGCGAGGATATCGGGCCCGATCCAGGGCTCGGCGGTCGATCCCGCGCTCTGCCACGCAAACCGCCAGCTGGAGATTCCTGCCGCCTCGGCGGTCTGCCTGCTGCTCTCCAGGAGCTCCCGCTCGTAGGGATCATCCCACTCCCGGATCCGGACGGGCAGCGAATGAGCCGAGAAGACCACTGCGGGCGTCGGGCTCCCGAACCCGTCGAGCGCCTCGCGGACCAGTGCCGCCATCAGCGCGATGAATTCCGGCTCCGCTCCCCACCGCTCAATCAACCGGACCCGCGGGGAGGGAGCGGCGGCGGCGGCCTCCTCGAGCTGTCGCGCATATCCTCCGATGCTCATCCGCGAATAGTGGGGGGCGAGGACCAGCCCCGTAGCCTCGCGCACTCCGTCGCGCTGCATGTCCTGCAGCGTGTCCGCGATGAAGGGGTGCCAATGCTTCATGCCGACGTAGACCGGGCGCGGCGCGCCCGCGTCGGTGAATGCGTCGGCGAGACGGTCACGGACCTCGCGGGTCCGCGCGAGCAGCGGCGTGACCCCGCCGACCCGGCCGTACCGCTCGCGAAGCTCCGCGACTGCGGCCGCGGACGGCGTGCGGCCACCGCGTATGTGCGTGAAGTAGGCCGGGACCGCATCGACACTGTCGGGGGTACCGTACGCCATGAGGAGAACAGCCGGAGGACTGCTCATACGGGGAGCGCGGGCGTGACTGCACGGATCAGTCCGCGCGCGGCATGCTGCCCCGAACGGATGCAATCGGGGATTCCCACCCCCTCGCGGAAGTTGCCGGCGAGCGCGAGCCATGGGTGGGCCGTGAGGGACTCCTTCACGCGGCCCAGCCGGGCAGCGTGGCCCACTATGTACTGCGGCATCGCGTCGGTCCATCGATGGACGCGGATGAGCTCCGGTGCGCCTTCGGCGCCGAGCACTTCGGCCACTTCCCGGCGCGCGGTATCGATGAGCCAGTCGTCGTCGCGCAGCGCGGCATCGCCCCGTCCCGCTCCCCCGATGAACACCCTCAGCAGCGCTTTCCCGGACGGCGCGCGGCCCCCGAACTTGGCTGAGCTCCAGGTGCATGCCAGCACGGGGCGGCCCTCCGCCCGGGGTACCACGTACCCGCTTGCATCGAGGGGGCGTCGGATCGCCGCGGCGTCACAGCCAAGGGTTACGATCGAGACGGAAGCGACGGGAATCGCCCGAAGCGCGTCCGCGAGCGCCGGTGCAACCTCACGCGACAGAGTGCCGGCCGCCCTCGCGGATGTTGCGAGGATCACGGCATCCGCGTCGATCGGCTCGCTGCCGGCCGTGACGATCGGCCGCCCGCCCGGGCGGGTCCCGATGCGCGTCACGGCCGTCTCGCGGCGGATGTCAATGCGGCCACTGCGACGGAGCGCGGTCTCCAAGGCGGAGACGAGCTCGCCCAGGCCTCCGGGCAGACTCACGAACGCAGGCCCGGGCGCGCGGACGTGGTGGCGCGCGCCACGCAGCAGGCTCCCATATCTGGCCTCCCATGCAGCGAGCTGGGGAAACGCAGCGCTGATGCTGAGCATGCCGCCGTCGCCCGCGTAGATCCCGCTGAGGAGCGGCTCGACCAGCCAGTCGTACATCTCCCGCCCGAGCCGGCGGGTGACGAACGATTCAACGCTTTCTTCGCCGCCCCCGTTGCGCTGCCGAAGGAACGGCTCCGCGGCGGCTCGCAGCCGGCCACGCCGGCTCAGGAGCGGCGAACGCAGGAGCGCGCCGAGCTGTGCCGGCACGAGTCCGCTCAAGCCGGAGGGGAGCGGTCGCAGTGAGCCCCTCCGGAGGACAAAGGCGGGCCTTGCCGGCACCGTTCCTTCGAGTCGATGACCGATGCCGAGCCGGGCGCAGAGGGCGCGACCCTCAGGCTTGCTCGCGACGATGGCGTCGGGGCCCTGTTCCAAGAGGTAGCCATCGTGACGTTCGCTCCCGATCATCCCACCCAGCGCGGGCTCCCGCTCCAACAGCGTTACCCGGATGTCAGCATCCAGCCGGAGGAGCTCCTCCGCGGCCGCGAGGCCGCTGATGCCGCCGCCGACTATCACGACATGCATGCAGCGCTCCGCTCGCGCACGAACTCGGCGAGCCGCAACACACTGTCGAGCGGCGTACCGGGCAGGAGCCCGTGACCCAGATTGAAGATGTGCCCGGGGCGGCCGGCCGCCCGGCGGAGCACGTCGTCGGCCTTGGCCTCCATGACGTCGCGGGGCGCGAAGAGCGCCGCCGGATCCAGGTTACCCTGGATGCCGAGCCCGTGACCGACGCGCGTCCAGGCTTCATCCAGCGGGATCCGCCAGTCCACGCCCATCACGTTACCGCCATCGTCCTTCATCAGTCCGAGCAGCGTCGCGGTGTTGGTCCCGAAGTGAATCAGCGGCATGCCGCGCGGCGCGAGCGCCGCGAAGATGCGACGAACGTGAGGCTGCACGTAACGCGCGTAGTCGTCCGGAGAGAGCGCGCCGATCCAGCTGTCGAACAACTGGAGCGCGTCGGCGCCCGCACCGGCCTGCGCGTCGAGATAGGAGATCGTGATCGTCGAGAGCCGCTCCATCATCGCGTGCCAGAGCGCCGGGTCTCCATACATCAGGGACTTGGTGCGCACGAAGTCGCGGGTGGGCTTTCCTTCGACGAGGTAGGACGCGAGCGTGAATGGCGCGCCGGCAAAACCTAGAACCGCCGGCCCCGCGGGGCCGAGCTCCGCCTTGACGAGTCGAAGCGTCTCCAGGAGGAACGGCACATCCGCGGCCGGCTCGATGGGGCGGAGCACGTCGAGGTCGGCGAACGCGCGGATGGGCCGGGCGACGACCGGACCGACATGCTCCACGATCTCGATATCAACACCGAGCCCGATGAGCGGGAGCATGATGTCGGCAAAGACGACTGCCGCGTCGAGGTCCATCCGCCGCAGCGGCTGGAGGGTGACCTCGGCGCAGAGCTCCGGCTGGCGGCAGATCTCCACGAGCGACCAGCGCTCGCGGACGGCGCGGTACTCCGGCAGCACGCGGCCCGCCTGGCGCATGAACCACACCGGGGTGTGCTCTACCGATTCCAGCCGGGCGGCGCGGATGAACGCGCTGGCGGGCGGCGTCACCCCAAGAGCGCGAGGGCCGCATCGAGCGGCCGGTGGATCGCCGTCACGATCGGCGTATCCCGGAGGGTATAGCGGCGCGACTCGGTCGAGCGCAGGTCGATGACGAGCTGCTGATGCCGCTCGAGGCGGTCGGTTTCATACGCCACGATGAATTCCTGGTCGTCCAGGCCGGTGGCGTAGAGGAGGACCTGCCTCACATCGGCGAACTCGTGGCCGACCCGCATGTGTTCGTTCATCAGGCCCTGTCTGGCTTCGCGCGTCATCAGGTACCAGTCGACCGTCTTGGTGAACGGATAGACGACGAGGTATCGCAGACGCGTGGGCTCGTCCAGCGCCTGCTCCTGCGCGGTGCGGCGCCTGGTGTAGATCGAGGGCCGCGTGAGGCCAAAAAGTGAATGACTCACCTCGCAATACTGGCCCAGCCCCGTCTGGAGCAACGTGCTCAGCGTTTCCTGCACAGGCTCCGGATCGTCAGCCCGCCACCAGAGGAGCAAGTCGGCAGTGACCTTGAGGCCGAGGGTGCTGTAGGCGTCGGTCGTCACGGAGGGTGCGGCCTTCCGGATCACGGACGCGAAATCGGCGCGCCCCTGCACGCGCGTCTCCAGCGGCAGCCGCCGCCACAGCGGATCGACCTTGAGACAGAGGTACTGAACGAATCGGGATCGAAGCGCCGGCTCCTCCGACCCGGCCGGAGCCGGCGCCTCCAGGGCAGTGGTCATGCTTCCTCCCGAGCGGCGACGGCAGGCCGCGTGGAATCGGCCGGTTCGCCGGGACACGCCAACGGCGGACCCGCGAGGCCGAACAGGTACTGGACGATCTGGGCCATGTTGGCACCTTCCGCATCATGCTTCAGGGTAGTGACGGGTTGATGAAGCAGCTTGTTGACAATACGGGTCGCGAGCCCGCGCACGACAATCCGCCCGCGGTCGGTCAGCTCGGGCAGGCGCGCCAGCGCCCGCTCGAGCTCGGCGTCGCGGATCTCCTCGGCGTGCGCGCGGAGCTGGGTAATGGCGGGCACCACGTCGCGCCCGCGCCACCACTCCATGAATCGCTCGACTCGCTCCGAGATCAGGAGCTCTGCGGCATCCAGCGCGGCCGATCGCCGATCGCGGCTTGCCAGCGCGATGCGCCCCAACGCGTCCATGTCGTGCAATGTGATGCCCGGGAGCGCTGCCGCGGCCGGATCGATATCCCTCGGAACGGCAAGATCCAGGCACAGCAACCCGCGCCCGCCACGCTGACGCGTGGCCTCGGCGAGTAACTCCGCTCCGATCACCACCTCCTCGGCCGATGTACAGCTCAGGACAACGTCCGCCTCCGCCAGGGCGAGCGGGAGTCCCGTCCACGGTTCGACCCCGACTCCCGTCGCGGCCGCGAGCGAACGGCCGCGTTCCAGGTGCCGCGCCACCACCGTCACCTCAGCTCCGGCGGCAGCGAGGTGCTGAACCGCAATCCGCGCCGTCCGGCCCGCACCGACGAGCAGCACGCGGCGGCCGCGCAGGCCCCCGAGCGCTTCCGTTGCCGCCTCGACCGCGATCGACACGACCGATACCCGGCTCCGGCCGATTCCTGTGGCCGTCCGCACCATCTTGCCCGCGGCAAGCGCCGTGTTCCCGAGCCGAGCCAGCACGCTTCCGAGTGTGTCGGCATCCCGCGCCGCGGCCAGCGCCTGCTTTACCTGCATCACGATCTGGTCCTCGCCGATCACCATCGAGTCGAGGCCGGCGGCCACCCGGAACAGGTGCCGCACGGCTTCATCGTGCGCATGCGTGTAGGTGATTGGCTCGAGCTCGGCCACCGGCAGGCCCCCTGACTGCGCCAGAAACCGGGTGAGGCTGCGCGCACCTGACTCCGCATGCCCGGCGAAGGCGTACGCTTCGGTCCGGTTGCAGGTGGAGAGGATGAAGCCTTCGTCCACCGTGCGGCCGAGTCTGGCGAGCGCGTCCGGCAGGGTTTCCGCGGGAAAGGCGAACCGTTCGCGGCAGGCAACAGCTGAGGTGAGGTGATTCAGGCCGACAACGACGATCTGCATCGCACTCCAGCGGGTTCAGGCACGAGCGTGCGGTCGACGAGCAAGATAGTCAACATGCGAACCCGCTGCGCTATGGGGCGGCGAACGTCACGTCGACGTGCACCTGGATCTCCCGGTCCATGCGGAGGAGGCCGAGCATCTTGGTGAGGCCGCCGACATGATAGTCCGCCAGGTCGAGCTGAAAGCTCGTCGTAATGCGGACCGCGCCCGGCAGCGGATGGAGCACCGCAGTCAGCTGCTCCTCACGCGTCACGCCATGAATGGTAAACCGTCCGAGCAGGGTCGCCTGCTGGCCGCCCTCGACAGCCGGCCCCGGGATGACGCGGGTGAGGTCGTACCGCATCGTGGGGTAACGGGCGCTCTCGAGGGAACCGTTGAGGTCCCGATCGCGGTGGCCGTTGCCGGTCTTGAGCGTGGTCACGGGCGCTTCGACCGAGCCGCGCACGTCCGCCAGCGAGGGCCCGCCGTGCATCTCGCCGCTCACGGTTGTGGTAGCGCCCTCGAAATCGCCGGTGGTGGCGTGGCCGTCGAAGCTGAGCTTTCCCTCGCGGACGTGGCCGGCGGGGATCACCTGTTGCGCGGCGGCCGGGGCCGCGGCGACGCCGACGTACAGCCCGGCGCCGAGAAGGATGGCGCCGATCCGGACAATGCGCGTTCTCATGGCAGCAGATTCCGACGCACCGCGAGACGCGCGGAGACCGCATCCGCCAGCGACGCGTACAACTCACCGGCCACCTCCCAGCCGGTGCGCGGCAGCCAGCTCACCCCGGCGAAGGCCACCGCGCGCGCCAGGTTCACTTCGATCTTCCGGTTGTCGGTGCTGCCCTGGCTGTTGGTGAAATTCACCTGGAAGCGCGGGTGCAGCAGGTTGACGCCCCCTCCGGCATACGGACGGAAGCGTCCGCCGGCCACGGGCACACCGAGCGTGGCGTCGGCGCCGAAGACGTTGGGATGGAAATGATCGTCCGAGCGGCTGCCGTTGAAGCATTCGCTCGCCGGATCGGCAAGCGCGTCGGTGTTGCAGGTGATCGGCGCGCGGATGAGGCCGACGGTTGCGTGCGCCCGCACGCCGAGGCTGAAGCGCCCGAGCGGCACCCGTCCGCCCAGTGCCAGCCCGAGCAGGTTGGCGCGAACGCCCGCCACCCGAAGCGGCGGAATCCAGCTTAGCTCGAGGCCGAGACCGGCGGGCAGCAGAACATCGAGCCGCGGTCGTGGAATCGCGAAGAGGAAATCCGTCTGCTCCGGACCCTTCCCCGGGCGGCAGATGGTCGCAGTGCGGGTGGCGGAATCCGCGCTGGGCACCGTGGCCCCCTCGAGCCCCAGCCGGATGGTCGTGCGTGACACGGCCGCGGGCGCGCCGAGCGGACTGAAGGCGAGGGGCACGGACGCGACGGCAAGCGTCCGGGCCTCGTGGGAGTCCTTCGGCGGAAAACAGTCGCCCTGGGCCGCGGCGGTCGACGTCCCGAGGGCCATCCCGACGAAAATGCCGACCGGAACGCGCATCACTGGACCACGATCGCGCCGGACATTCCGGTCGGAATGCCGCCCGTGCCGAGGCCGCCGTGGATCGAGCAGTAGTAGCGGTAGGTGCCGGGGGTCGAGAACGTCACCGTGTAAGTGTGTGGCGCCGCGGCCGGCGTCTGGTCGCTCGGAATAGTCCCGGGTGGCTCAGGGAAGATGGTGTGCTGAGTGGCGCCGTCGTTCCACTCGAACGTCACCGCCGTCCCTGCGGCCACATTGAGCGTGGACGGCTGGAATTGGCTGTTGATCAGCTGCACCGTGGCTGTGCCGGTGGTTGCGACCGCGGTGTTGGTCAACGTCACGGAGGTCAGGCCAGTCGACGAGGCAGTCACGGTGGCCGTGCCGACGGTCCCGGGGAGCGTCTGCGTCGCGCTGGCCACGCCCTGCGCATCCGTCACCGAGCTGGCCGGCGCCACCGACCCTCCACCGCTCGTCACCGCCCAGTTGACCGTGACACCGGCCACGCCGTTGCTGAACTGATCGACGACGCGCACCTGTAGCGGTGTTGCCAGCGCGCTACCGACCAGGCCCGTCTGCCCGCTGCCGCCGGATACCAGCATCGAGGCGGCGGCGCCGGCCAGGGCAGTCGCGCTGAAGGCGACGGGCGAGCCGCTGGCGCCGCTCAGCGCCGCCTGCGCGAGCTGCGATCCGGATGCGTGGCCCAGGGTCCACGCAGTCGTCGCGGTTCCGGACGCATCGGTGACCGCGCTCGCCGGCGAAACGACGCCGCCGGCCGCGGCGGACCAGGTCACGGTCGTGCCCGCCGCTGCCGCTCCGTCGACCGTCACCACCACGCGGAGCGGATTGGCGAGGGCCTGTCCCACGGTACCCGTCTGGGCGTCGCCGCTCGCGCTCGCGGCCCGGGCAATGACGGGCGTCCCCGGACCAGGCCCCTGGGACCCATCCCCGCCGCCACACGCGACCAGGCAGGAAGAAACGATGGTCGCCGACAACAAGCGTGTCTTCATGACCGCCTCCGGAGCGCCTAGGGGTTGACGACGATGATGCCGGTCATGGTCGGGTGAATCGAGCAGTGGTAGTGGTACGTGCCGGCTGCCGTGAACGTGTGCTCGAAGACCGCCCCGGGCGCGAGCGCGCCGGAGTCGAACAGGCCCTGGGTGTCGGATGTGATCGTATGTGTGGTGCCGGTCGTTGCCCCGGCGCCGTAGGCATTGCCGGACGTGCCCACGTCGCCATTGCGCCATTTGACGCTGCCGTCACTCGCCAGCGACAGCGTGAACGGACTCGGCGCAAAGGCGCCCGACCCGCGCGTCTCGGCCCCGGACTGGATGGAGACGTCGATCCCGGGTTGAGTCGGATCGGTGGTTGAGTTCGAACACGCGAGAGCGAACAGCGCCGCGATGCCGGCGCCCATGATCCTCATACGCATTGCAACACCTCCTGCGGGATCGCCGGCTGGTTGGGCTGGATTGATCAGTCCGGCCAATGATGGTGTAAAATTCATGAAAACGCAATACTTCTTTGACTTATTCGGCATTCGATGACGGATCAGCCCCGCCTGACGACCTCTTCCAGCCCCGATTCTCACCGACAATGGTACTGATCGGCCTTCGATGGAACTATCAGCGGCTGTGCCGTCGACCCCGACAACATTTCGGGCCCGGCCCGTCAGTCAGCGGACTACACAGGCGCTTCGGCTATCACCTCGGCCGGAACAGCTCGTGCTCGACTACGTAGCGGACGAGATCCGCCTTCGAGCCAAGCCCCATCTTCTCCAGGAGCCGCGCCCGGTAGGTGCTTACCGTCTTTGCGCTCAGGTTCAACTGCTCGGCCACATCCTTGACCGCCATTCCGCTGCCAAGGGCCCGGAGCACCTCGAACTCGCGGTTGCTGAGCCGCTCATGCGCCGCCTGCGACCCAGAGCTGTCCACCAGGCCCGCCAGCTTCTCGGCCAGCGTCGCGCTGACGTACTTGCCCCCTCGTGCCACGCGGCGGACGGCCTCGACCAGCTCCTCGGGTGAATGGTCCTTCGTCAGATACCCCGCGGCACCAGCCCGGAAGGCCCGCATGGCCCACTGATCTTCAGGGTGGACGCTGAGGACCAGCACTTTGACACTCGGATGCTTCAGCTTGAGCTGGTTCAGGGTCTCGATGAGCGTCGAGCCGGGCATGCTCACATCGAGCAGCACGACGTCCGCCGCCGAGCCGGCGAGGAGTCGGAACAGCTCGGCGGCGGTCGACGCCTCGCCGGTCACCGAGATGCCCGCCCCCTCGCTTGCGATTCGGCGGAGTCCTTCCCGCACGATCGGATGGTCGTCGGCGATCGCAACCCGGATCATGGCGCGCCTCCCGGAGCCAGGGGAACGTTCAGCCGCACGGTGGTCCCGCCGTCGGGCCGGGCGGAAATGCTGAACTGGCCGCCGCACGCCACCGCCCGCTCACGCATGCCAACCAGGCCGAGCGAGGCCGTGCCCTCCAGCCGGTCAGGTGAAATCCCGATGCCATCGTCGGACACCTCGAGCGTGAGGAGCTCGGCCGTCTGGACCAGCCGGATGGTGACATGCTCCGCGTGAGCGTGCCGCGCCACGTTGGTGAGGGACTCCTGAAGAATGCGGAAGGCCGAGCTTCCCAGATCGTCCGGAATTCCGACCCCATCCGCGGACAGCTCCATGGCGACGGCGAGCCCGGTCCGCGCCCCGAACTCCTGCCCCTGCCATTCGAGCGCCGCGGGAAGCCCGAGCTGATCCAGCACGCTGGGTCGGAGGTGGGTGACGATGCGCCTCACGGCGTTGAGCGTCCCGTCGATCCGCTGGATGATGGAGCCGCACTGCGCGACGATGTCGTGCTCGCGCGGGAGGTGGTGCCGCATCCATGCGATGTCCAGGCGAAGGCCGGTGAGCGCCTGGCCCAGCTCGTCATGGATCTCCCGGGCGATGCTGGTCCGCTCCTCCTCGCGCACCTGCTGCAGGCGCGCGGCGAGAGCCCGAAGCTGCTGCCGCGACGCCCGGAGCTGCTCGGCGGACAGATGGCGGTCGGTGACGTCCCGCTGGATGCCGAAGTGACCCGCAATGCGCCGGTGAGCATCGTAAATCACCATGTAATCCCCTTCAATCCGCATGGGCGTACCATCCAGGCGCCGCTCGTCGGTCTCCGTGTGCAGCCAACCCCGGTCGAAGAACTCGCGCCAGCGCGCCTTGGCCGGCGCCAGATCGTGCGCGAAGAACTGCGCCGGCGTCATCCCCAGCAGCTCATCCGCGGACGCGGCGTTGAACTGTGCCACGATCGCGGCGTTGACCTTGGTCATCCGCTGATGCTCGAACACGAAGTCCATCACCTTGTCCTTGTCGGTCTGGTCGCCCCATTCCACCGGCTCGTCCAGCATCATGAAGAAGAATCCGTCCAGCGACTGGGAGAAGAACAGCTCGAGCAATCGTTCATTCTCGATACCGGCCGGAACGGACATGGCGCTGGGCCTTTCTGGGGAGCTCGAAAGGTATGGCGGCCCGGTGAGAATGCTCCAGGGGCGGCATGCCGGCCGCCGGGCCACCCGGAAAGTACGAGGCGGTCCACGCGGAGACATCCGGCGGGCGCAGGCAGGCCTTGTGCGATTACAGGTCGCGGCGCTGTAGGACGGGAGACTACAGTCGCCGCCGGCATGCGGGTGGTGCAGCGGTCCCGGCTAGGCCTCCAGCGCGCCGCGGATGCGCGCAAGGTGGTGATAACTGTGCCGGACGGCATGGTCCTCCAGCACGAACTGGGACGTGAGCGGCGCATCGAAGTAGAGCGACACCGGCGCGGCCCGGTCGAGCTCCGCGTCGCTCAGCGCCCGGATGGCGGCGGCGGCTGCCGCACTGTTCCGCCGGAGCAGTTCCACCGCAGCCTCTGGAGTGACACCATCGTAGTCCCGGGCGTGGCCCGCGTTCATCTCGTGGACCGCGTCCATCGTCACGCCCGTCACCGGCTTCCCGCCGGCGACCGTCTGGGCCAGCTGGATCTCCAGCGGGTAGACGCTCGCCACGTGATGCACGATGACGCCGATCTTGCGCCCGTCGCCGGGGACCCGCGCCTGCCACTGCGCCTCGGTGAGACGACTGGCGAAGGCGGCGAGGGCGGCCGCTCCCTGTTCGAGACGACTGGCGAGTAGTTCGCTACGGTTGCTCACGGTTCGCTTCTCCGAAAGTTGGCGCGGGCCCGCCGGCGTTGCCGGCCGGGTCGCGCGGGTTCAGGGCTGGATGCACCCTGATTGAAATTGACGATCGCCGTGCCACGCGGCTCGTGTTCGCAGGGCAACGTTACCGCCAGCGCGGCGGCACGAACATCAGCCGCGACGCCCTCGGCGCGGCGAAATACCCGAACCCGGATGTCAGTCGGGCGATGACACGAAGGCGGCGCGCCGAGCCGCAGGGCACGAAAAAAGGCCGCCCGGGAGGGCGGCCTTCGGTCTGATCGACCGCTATGATGCCAAGTCAGTGCGCCGCGTAGGAATCGAACCTACAACCTAGTGATTAAGAGTCACTTGCTCTGCCAATTGAGCTAGCGGCGCGCAGTAGCCCCAAGGGGAGTCGAACCCCTCTCTGGACCTTGAAAGGGTCCCGTCCTAACCGATAGACGATGGGGCCGAACCCGTCCATAGCGCTAACGGGATTCGAACCCGTGTTTGGGCCTTGAGAGGGCCCCGTCCTAGTCCCCTAGACGATAGCGCCGCGTGTGCTCCACTCCGTTCTCACAGGCCCGGCAGGAATCGAACCTGCAACCCCCGGTTTTGGAGACCGGTGCTCTACCAATTGAGCTACGGACCTTCGGAAGACCAGGGTGGCTGACGGGAATTGAACCCGCAACCTCCGGAGCCACAGTCCGGCGCTCTAACCAATTGAGCTACAACCACCATGCGCCTCGATCACCGGTGCCGATTCACCCCCGGTGCCTCGGCTCCGCCGAGCGCGGCAAGATAGCCCGCGCTCCGGGGAGGGTCAACCCCAAAACGCTTCCACGAGGCGTTTGGTTCGCTCGGAAAAGCGCACGGCTCGGCCATCCACCGAAGCCACCGCGACGACGCCGCGCGCCGCATTGGCCACGAACACGCCGGCGGTCACGAGCTCGGCGGGAACGGCCTTCCGCTCGACGATTTGGGTAAGCTCGCCGATGCGCCGCCGGGCCACGCTGTCGAGGATCCCGAGGTCCCTCGGCGGCGCGCACAGCTGCTGACCATCCCACCAGAACAGGGACCAGATCGCCGTCTCCGCCGCCCAGCCGCCGGCCAGCAGGATCGCGTCGTCGCTGCCGGCCGTCCGCGCCAGGTCCAGGGCCCGCTCGAATGGTGCGCGGTTGGTCGTCTTCCAGGGATAGGGTACGTGCGGAACCGGTGACGTGAGGAGGCGGACCGGCTCGATCGACCCCACCGCCCGCTCGGTCGTCTCGACCCCTCGGCCGCTGACCAGAAGCCGATGGATGCGGTCCTCGCCGCCCTCGGGCGTGATCAGCGTCCCGGGGGGCTCGACCCCCACCCCGCGGCACGCCGCGAACAGCCGTGCCAGATGATGTCCCCAGAGCGGCGCCGCCCCCCGGCGGACGCGCACCGTCTCGATCAGCTCCGGTCGGCGATTCACGGCGCCATCGCCGCCGGCGCCAGCGCGTTCCGCGACTCGAGCCAGGTGCGGAGGGTCGTCGCACCGAGAATGACCAGTCCGCCGGCGACGGCGAACCCGCTCGGCTTCTCCCCGTGGACCAGCCACGCAAAGAAGGGATTCAGCGCGGGCTCGACCAGCAGGAGGATCGATGCCTCGATGGCGGTCACGCGGCGAAGTCCGCTGCTCACCAGCAGGTAGGCCACCCCGATCTGGAAGACTCCGAGGTATCCGATCACGAGCCAGTCGGTGGGAGTCGCGCCGGAAAGAGGCAGCGCGAAAGGCAACGCCGCCCCGAACGCGATCACGTTGCCCGCCACGATGGCCGGGACGGCGGAGCCCGCCGCGGCCCGCGTGGTGTCGTCGGCGGGACGGTCGGCGCCAACCCAGCGCAGGCCGCAAACGGTCAACGCCCAGGTGAGGCCGCTGAGCGCCGCCAGGAGATTGCCTCGGCCTGGATTGGGCGCCGTGGCCACCGGCGCGTCGTGGCCGGCGAGCACCAGTACCAGCCCGACCGCTACCGCCGCCATGACGATGAAGTCATCGCGGCGGAGTCGTTCGCCCAGGAGCCATGGGCTGAGCACCACCATGTAGAGTGGGGCCGTCGCCTGCAGGAAGATCGTGTTGGCCGAGGTCGTGAGCTTGTTGGCCGTGACGAAGAGGACCAGCGTGGCGGCGTAGGCAACGCCCACGACCGGCGCGCGCCACGACCAGCCGCGTCGCGCGGCCGGCGCCAGCAGGAATACCGCGAGCGCCGCGACGCCGGACCGCAGGCTCGCCACCTGCCAGCCGTCCAGCGTCGTGGCCTTGATGGCGGCGCCGCCGGTGGAGAACAGGAGCGCCGCGCCCACCAGCTTGAGCCGGGCTGCGGGATGCGGGCTCGGCATCAGCGGTCCGACACCCGGTATTTCGCCAGAATCTCGCGGACGCGATCGAGCGGAATCGCTTCGACGGTGGCACCGCGCGAGTGGACGGTGGTCGCCATGAAGACCGAGTTGTAGATGGCCTCCTCCGTAGCCTCGACCACAGCGCCGAAGAGCGGGGAAACGTCGTCGTTCGAGAGCTCTGTGGTCGTGAGGCGCCGCGCGGTGGCTGAACGGCGCACTTCGGCCGCCGTCGAGAAGGCGATCACGTAGTCGCCGGAGCCGTTCGATGCCGTCGAACCGGTACGGCCCAGGCCCATGAGTGCGCGCGATGCGAGCCGGCGGAGATTGCGATCCGAGAGAGGCGCATCGGTCGCGACGACCATGATGATGGAGCCGTCGCCCCTGGGCATGATGATGCCGGGATTGGCCGGCCAGCCGAGGGCCTGGCCTACCGGAGCGCCCATGACCTGGAGGACGCCGCCGAAATTCGTCTGCACCAGCACGCCGACGGTCCATCCGCCGTAACGCTCGGTGAGCTTCCTCGACGAGGTTCCGATGCCGCCCTTCCAGCCGAACGCCACCGTTCCGGCACCGGCCCCCACGCTGCCCTCGGCCACGGCACCCGTGTCCGCCGCGGCCAGCGCCGCGCGCACCTGCGCCGCGCCGATCGGGCGCGACCGGATGGCGTTGAGCAGGCCGTCGTTCGTTTCCGCCACCAGCGGGTTGAGCGAACGTACCCGCTCCATTCCAGGCTGCTCCAGCATCCATCCCACCAGCGCGTCCGCTGCCCGCCAGACGCAGAGAGTGCAGGTAAGCAGTATCGGGCTCTCCAGCTCGCCAAGCTCGTTGACCTGGGTCGAGCCCAGCAGCTTGCCGAAGCCGTTCCCGACGACCACGGCGGCGGGAACGCGATCGAGGTAGGCGTTGCCGCCGTGGGGGAGGATGGCGGTGACGCCGGTATGCACGGAATCACCGTCGATCAGCGTCGCCTGGCCGACGCGGACGCCGGCCACGTCGGTGATCGCGTTCCGCGGTCCCGGCTCCAGCACCCCGGGCGCGACACCGAGTGCCCGGGCGCGCGCTCGAGGCTGCGTACCCTGCGCAGGGAGCGTCGTCGGAAGTGCCGTCAGGGCCGCGATGGCGGCGGCAACAATCAGTTCGAAGCGCATGCGCGTCATGTCCGAAGCTCCGGCAGGTCACGGTAGAGATCGAGCGCGGCCGGGTTGGCCAGGGCGTCGATGTTGTGGACCGGCCGGCCGTGGATCACCTCGCGCACGGCCAGCTCGGTAATCTTGCCGCTGATGGTGCGCGGGATATCCGCCACCGCCACGATCCGGCGGGGCACGTGGTGCGGACTGGTGTGCTCCCGGATCCGGCGGCGGATGCGGTCACGCAGCAGCTCGTCGAGACTGATCTCTGGCCGAAGCCGGACGAACAGCACGATGCGCACATCCTCGTCCCACTCCTGCGCCACGACGACGCTCTCGAGCACCTCGGGCAGCTGCTCGACCTGCCGGTAGATCTCGGCGGTACCGATACGGACACCACCCGGATTGAGCGTGGCGTCGCTCCGGCCGTAGATAATGAGCCCCTCGTGCCCGGTGAGCTCGGCCCAGTCGCCGTGGGTCCAGACTCCAGGGAACCGCGCGAAGTAGGCCGCGCGGTATCGCTCGCCGTCCGGGTCATTCCAGA
>Ga0310810_10001920_pt1 | contig 22072 bp, 24 predicted proteins | sample NCmetagenome_FD_207641 | JGI IMG/M metagenome (GOLD analysis project Ga0310810, IMG submission 207641) | Soil microbial communities from experimental microcosm in Duke University, North Carolina, United States - NC | ecosystem: Engineered > Artificial ecosystem > Soil microcosm > Unclassified ... | reverse complement strand
CCGCGTCAAGAAGGCGATGCGCGACATGGCGGAGGAGCTGCTCAAGCTCTACGCGTCGCGCAAGGCGATGCCCGGCCACGCCTTCAGTCCCGACAGCCACTGGCAGCAGGAGTTCGAGGAAGCCTTCGAGTGGGATCTGACCGTCGATCAGGAGAACGCGGTCAGGGACATCAAGCGCGACATGGAGTCGCCGACCCCGATGGATCGCCTGTTGTGCGGCGACGTCGGGTACGGCAAGACCGAGGTCGCGATGCGCGCGGCGTTCAAGGCCGTCATGGACGGGAAACAGGTCGCCTTCCTGGCGCCGACGACGGTTCTGGCCTTTCAGCACTTGAAGACACTGACGGATCGTTTTGCCGCCTTTCCCGTCCGGATCGACATGGTGAGCCGCTTCCGCTCGAAGGCGGAACAGAAGGCGACGCTCGACGATCTGGCCGCCGGTAAGGTGGAAATCATCGTCGGCACCCACCGCATGCTGTCGAAAGACGTCCAGTTTCGCGATCTCGGGCTGCTGATCGTCGACGAGGAGCAGCGGTTCGGCGTCGCCCACAAGGAGAAGATCAAGCAGCTCAAGAAGCGCGTCGACGTGCTGACGATGACGGCGACGCCGATTCCGCGGACGCTGAACATGTCGCTCGCCGGCATCAGGGACATGTCGATCATCGAGACGCCGCCGAAGGACCGGCTCTCGATTCAGACCAACGTGGTCAAGTTCGATCAGGAAGTGATGCGCCGCGCGATCGGCAACGAGATGGAGCGCGGCGGCCAGGTGTACTTCGTCCATAACCGCGTCGAGTCGATCTACTCGATGGGCGACCTGCTGCACCGCCTCGTGCCGCAGGCGCGCATCGGCGTTGGCCACGGGCAGATGAGCGACGACCACCTCGAGAAGGTCATGGTCGACTTCGTCGCGCACAGGTACGACGTCCTGCTGGCGACGACGATCATCGAGAACGGCCTGGACATCCCCAACGCGAACACGATGATCATCAACCGCGCGGATCGCTACGGTCTGTCGCAGCTCTATCAGCTTCGCGGTCGGGTCGGCCGATCCGATCGCCGCGCGTATGCGTACCTGCTCATTCCGCCCGAGGACAACCTCTCGCCCGTGGCCAAGAAGCGGCTGGCCGCGATTCGCGAGTTCAGCGATCTCGGAAGCGGCTTCCGCGTCGCCGCGCTCGACCTCGAGATCCGCGGCGCCGGCAATCTCCTGGGCGGCGAGCAGAGCGGACAGATCGAGGCGGTCGGCTTCGACATGTACATGAAACTCCTCGAACAGACGATCAAGGAGTTGAAGGGAGAAGAGGTCGAGGACGAGCTGCGCGCGACAGTCAACCTCCGGGTGGATCTCCGCATCGACGAGAGCTACATCCCCGACATGAACCAGCGCCTCACGATCTACCGCCGTATGGCCGGCGCGCGGTCGGCGGAGGAGCTTGGCCGCGTCGTCGATGAGGCCCGCGATCGGTACGGGCCGACGCCGCCGTCGATCGAGAATCTCGGCGAATACGCCCTGATCAGGCTGCTCGCCGATCGCGTGGGCGTCGAATCCATCGACCGGGAAGGCCAGATCGTCGTCCTAAAGTTCAGGCCCGAGGCGAAGCTCGACCCGACCTGGCTGTTCAAGGTCATCCAGCAGCGGACCGACGTCCAATTGACGCCTCCGGCCACCTTGAAGCTGGATCTGCGGATCGCCGGATCCGAGAGACCCGGCGTGCACGCGGGCGGACGTCGGGCGGGCAGGTTGGGCCTATCAGGGTCGGCACCGGGCAAATCGTGGTGGACGGCACGGGCGACCGCTGGTGAAGTGACAGCCGGGTTCAGCAAGGACGCGATCCTCCGGCCCGCCAAGGAAGACCCGCGCGCCGAGGGTGGAGTCTTCAGCCGCGTGTCCGGCCTCCTGCGCGATTTGAGCGAAGGGGTAACAATACGCTAAAATACTGAAAACAATGAAGAAACTGTTTTTCGTCCCCGCGGTGCTCCTCGTCGCGGCGTCCCTGGTCGCGTCTCTCAAAGCCGAAATCATCGAGCAGGTGCTCGTGAAGGTGAACGGCGACATCATCACGAAGACCGATCTCGAGGCCCGGCAGGTCTCCGTCCTCCGGCAGCGGATGAACGGCCAGGTCGACCAGGAGGCGCTCAAGAACGACGCCACGCTCAAGAAAATGCTCGCGGAGATTACGCCGCAGGTGCTCGTGAACGCGATCGACGAGCTCCTTCTGCTGCAGCACGGCAAGGAGCTGGGCTATCACATGGGCGACGATCAATTCCGCCAGATCGTCAACAACATCCGCAAGGAGCAGGGGCTCACCGACGAAGCGAAATTCCAGGCCGCCCTCGCCCAGGAGAACATGACGATGGACGACCTGCGGAAGCGGCTCGAGCGGCAGATGCTGATCGAGCAGGTCCAGCGCCAGGAAGTCGGCTCGAAACTGACGATTACCGAAGAAGAGGCGCGGGAGTACTACGCGAAGCATCCCGAGGAATTCAGCGAGCCTGCGGCGGTCACGCTGCGGGAAATCCTCGTCGAAGTGCCGGCGTCCGAGGGGGGCATCAACGTCGCGAAAGACGACGAGGCGAAGAAGAAGATCGAGGACATTCGCGCGCGGGCGCTCAAAGGCGAGGACTTCGCGAAGCTCGCTTCGGGATCATCGGACTCCTCGTCGAAGGCCAACGGCGGCCTGATCGGTCCGTTCCAGCCGTCGGACATGTCGCCCCAGCTCAAGGAGCTGGTCGACAAGATGAAGGCGGGCGACATCACCCCGCCCATCCGCACGCCGCGCGGCTATCAGATCTTCAAGCTCGAGACGTTGAAGGCGCAGGCGCTGCAGCCCTTCGACAAGGTGCGCGATCTCATCGCCGAGAAGGTCGCCGGCGCCAGGACGCAGACCGAGATGCGGAAGTTCCTCGCGCGGCTTCGCTCGCAGGCGATCATCGAGTGGAAGAACGCCGAGCTGAAGAAGGTGTACGAGAAGCAGATCGCATCCGAACAATTGGGCAGTTCGTAGCGGCGCGTCGCAGTCAACACTGGCCATGCACGATGCTCCGGCGTGGTACGCCGTCTGGACGCGCTCGCGCCACGAGCAGGTCGTCCGCGAACAGCTCGAGCGGAAGGGGCTCGAGGCGTTCCTGCCGACCATTACGCGCTGGAGCCGGTGGAAGGACAGGAAGAAGCAGGTCGACTGGCCGCTGTTTCCGGGCTACTGCTTCGTCCGATTCGACGGCCGGGAGCGCCTGCCGGTCCTCAAGTGTCCCGGTGTCGTCACCATCGTTTCGTTCGACGGCGAGATCGTTCCGATTCCCGAGCACGAAATCGAGGGGATTCGGCGGCTCGTGGAAAGCGATCTTCAGTTCGATTCATGTCCGCTGATTCGTGAAGGGATGATGGTCGAGGTCAGCCACGGCCCCCTGAAAGGCGTCATCGGACGGCTGGTGCGAAAAGGGGCGCACGCCCGTCTGGTGCTGTCGGTCGATCTGATCGGACAGGCCGTGAGCGTCGAAGTCGACGCCGCGGACGTGAAAGCGTACTGACATGAAGATCGCTTCTATCACACTCGATCAGCCGTTCGCGCTCGCGCCGATGGCGGGAATGACGGACACGGCGTTCCGGCGCCTCGTGAAGCGTCGCGGGGGCTGCGGACTGGTCGTGACCGAAATGGTCAGCTCGGAAGGCCTCGTTCGCGGGATCGACCGCACGCTCGAGTACGCCGAGTACACCGAGGAAGAGCGGCCCGTCTCGATCCAGATCTTCGGCGGCGATCCCGAGAAGATGGCCGCCGCCGCGCAGATCGTGGAGGGGATGGGCGCCGATCTCGTCGACGTGAACATGGGATGCCCCGTTCCCAAGATCGCGAAGCACAACGCGGGGTGCAGCCTGATGCGCGAGCCGGAGCACGCCCAGGCCGTCGTGCGCGCGATGGCCGGCGCCGTGAAGATTCCGGTGACGGTGAAAATGCGCGCGGGATGGGATGCGAACGAGATCAACGCGCCCGAGCTGGCTCGCAGGATGGAAGACGCCGGGGCCGCCGCCATCGCCGTCCACGGGCGCACGGCCGCGCAGTCGTATTCAGGATCGTCGGATTGGGATCTGATCGCCCGCGTGGCACGAGCGATACGGATTCCGGTGTTCGGCAGCGGCGACTGCGTTGAGGCGCCGCAGCTGGTCGAGAAGCTTCTGCACGGCGGGGTTGCGGGCGTTCTTGTGGGCCGGGGCGCGCTCCGCAATCCGTGGATCTTCGAACAGGCCTCCGCAATCGCGCGAGGCGAAGCACCGCGGGCGATCGGCGCCGCCGAACGCGCGCAGTTCCTGCTCGACTACATCGATTTGCTGCTGCACGAGCGCATCGATGAATCGCTGGGCTTCCGTCACGTCGCGCCGACGATGCCGGGCGCCGAGAGCCAGGCGTCCGAACGCGCCGCCCCCGCGCGTGGCCACGACCGCTGGGTGATCAACAAGCTGCGCGCGCTGAATTCCTGGTACAGCAAGGGGCTCGACAACGGCTCGCACTTGCGCGTCGCGATCAACGCCGCCCAATCCATTCCAGAGCTGCGCGACATCATCGTCGAGTTCTTTGCCGCCGTGCCGGCAGCGCCGGCCTGATTCGTGTTACCGACGGGCGTTTCGGGCATTGTGCGCCGCGATCGCCGCGGTCGCGCCGTTGACCGCGATCATCAGCACGATCGCAGCGGCGCGGTTCCTCTTCCACGCGCGTTCCGCGAAGTACACCGTGGCCGCGCCGCCGGCGGCCTTCACCGCCAGCATCGTTCCCATGCTGCCCGCGCTCATCACCGGGTTTGCCTCATGCGAGCCGGCGGCGATCGCCTTTCGGGTCGAGATGACGTCCATCACCTGAAGCGTCGCGTACGTGCCGTAGAGAATCGGCATCGCGGCCGGCCGCTTCTGCGGCTGCACCGGCCCGGGCAAATCGAGTGAGGGCACGGTGTTCCTCGCGGCGTCGCTGACGGCGGATACGATCGCGGGTGGATCCGTGGCCGTCTGCTGGTCGGCGGCAAATGCGCTTGCCGAGTCGAAGGCCAGCAGCACGAGCGTAAGAGCGGCGGTTCGGCGGCGCATCGGGAGCCTCTTTCCTGTCAGCCGGCCGCGCACCATCGCGCGTCCGCCCTTCCTCGTGCGTGGCGGATGCCAGCACCAGGCGGACACTGTAACCGCCTCTGTATAGGGCGCTTATCGTGAGCGGAGGGATTCGGCGAGCGTGTGCGTTCGTGCGCTCATGGCACACCGTGCGCGGCGTGGGCGGCCGGGCTCCTACACGATCTGTTCAAGCTGGTAGTCATACGCGAGCGCCGCGGACGTCGCGGTATAGAACAGATGTCCGAGGGCCGCGTGCGCCGGCGCATTGAGATACCGCGTCAACGCCGCCGTGTCATCGACTTCGATGATCAGCGCGTACTCGTAGTCCTGCGTCATCAACTGCTCGTACCCGGGCAGGCCGTGCTTGACGCGGCGCCCCATACGGAAGCGCCGGATCTCGGGCACGTCGGCCGCCGCGTCCGCGAGGGTCTTCAGCGCGGCCTGCCGCTGGTCCTCGGTGAGATCGCCGCGCGGCTGCAGCAGGACGATGTGGGCGATCATTCGCCGTCTTTCTTTTTTGGCGGCGGCGGATGGATGCGGTCGCGGCGGGCCTTCGCCTTGAATCGCGCGCGCTTCACACCCCGCGGGACCTTGAAACGATCCCGCGGATCCTTGTGCGCGCCGCCGGGGCGCCACTCGCGATCTCGCGGCCGCCGATCGCCCGGAGCGGGTTCAGGCCGCGGACCACGCGGATCACGCTGAGCGGGTTCGGGCCGCGGACCACGCGGATCACGCTGAGCGGGTTCGGGCCGCGGACCACGCGGATCACGCTGAGCGGGTTCAGGCCGCGGGCCACGCGGATCACGCTGAGCGGGGCCCTCGGGCCGCGGACCGCGCGGATCACGCTGAGCAGCTTCAGGCCGCGGGCCACGCGGATCACGCTGAGCGGGTTCGGGCCGCGGACCACGCGGATCACGCTGAGCGGGGCCGTAACGGCCCTCGAGCCGCGGACGGCGCGCGCGGAGCAGCGCCTCGCGGGCCTCCTCTTCCGACTTCCAGATCCGGCCGCGCGCGAACCAGACCATCGCCGCGTCGGGATGCCTGGCCTGAATCTGCTTGAACGTGGGCAGAAGCTCTTCCTGCGTGCCCGCTCGGAACGACGTCGGCTGTCCGCCGAAGATGATCGTCCAGTACGTATGTCGCGGCGGCATGGATCGCTACGCGTCGGCGTGGCCGCGCTCCAGCCGCTTCAGCTTCTCGATGAGTGTCGTCCGCTTCAGATGGAGCAGCCTCGCCGCCTGAACCTTGTTGCCTTGCGTCCGCTCGAGCGAGCGCTTGATCATCGTCAGCTCCAGCCCTTCGATGTAGCGTTCGAGATCGAGGCCCTCGTCGGGAAACCACGCCGTGCCAGCGTCCGACGCCGACGGCACGTTTTGAATCTCCGGCCCGAGGTCGGCCACGTCGATCTGCGTCCGCCCGTGGCTGAAGGCGAGCGCACGCTCGACGATGTTCTCGAGTTGACGCACGTTGCCGGGCCAGGGGTACGTCATCAGGCGGCGAAGCGCCTCCTGCGACATCGTCACGCTGCGCGGCGGGATCTGTTCGGCACCAAGCCGCTGCAGGAAGTGCTGCACCAGCAGGGGAATGTCGTCGCGCCGCTCGCGAAGCGCGGGCAGGCGGACCGGGATCACGTTCAGGCGGTAGAAGAGATCCTCGCGGAACGTACCCTCGGCGACCATCCGGGAGAGATCCGAATGGGTCGCGGCGATGATGCGCACGTCGATTTTGATCGTGTGCGCGTCGCCGACGCGCTCGAATTCACGCTCCTGGAGCACGCGCAGGAGCTTTGCCTGGAGTCCCGGGCTCATCGTGCCCACCTCGTCCAGGAAGAGCGTGCCTTTGTGCGCCTGTTCGAGTCGGCCCTGGCGTGTGCCGACCGCGCCGGTGAACGCTCCGCGGGCGTGGCCGAAGAGCTCGGCTTCGAGCAGCGTCTCGGGAATCGCGCTGCAGTTCAGCGCGACGAATCGATTCGCGCGCCGCGGACTGCTGTGGTGGATCGCGCGCGCGGCGAGCTCTTTGCCCGTTCCCGTCTCGCCCGTGATGAGGACCGTGCTCGACGTCGCCGCGACGGTCTCGAGAAGATGAAAGAGGTCGCGCATGACGCGGCTGCGCCCCACGAGGCCGTCGATCCGATAGCGCTCTTCGAGCTGCGATCGAAGATACGCGTTCTCCGATCGCAGGCGCCGCTGCTCGAGCGCGGAGTTCAGCACGTGCAGGAGCGCATCGAACTGGAAGGGCTTGGTGATGAAGTCGGAGGCGCCCTGCTTGATCGCGTTCACGGCGTCCTTCACGGTGCCGAAGCCGGTGATGATGATCGCAATGACGTCGGGATAGCGCTCCAGCGCGGACTCGAGCACGGCGCGGCCGTCGACGCCCGGCAGGCGAAGGTCCGTGATGATGATGTCGAACGCGAACTCGGCAAGCCGCGCGAGGGCATCTTCGCCGCTGCTCGCCTGCTCGACGAGAAACCCGTGATCGGCGAGGCGCTCGGCAATGGCCTCACGCAGCGCCGGCTCGTCGTCGACGAGGAGCAGATGTTTCGCGTTTTCAGCCATTTAGTCGCGCGCCGGTATTTTGACACCCGGCCCGCGCGCGGTCAACGAACTTGTCGGACCAATCCCCTACAGCCGCGCGGCGGCCCTTCCGATAACACTCACCGAAGAGCCAACGATGATAGATCGCAAGACGATTTCAATCATGAAGGCGTGCGAGGTGGTCGGAGTGAGCCGGCGCACGATCTACAACTGGATCGCCAGCGGCAAGGTCGAGTACGTCCGCACCGCGGGCGGTTCGGTGCGGATCTTCGTCGATACGCTCTGGCGCGAGCCGGGCCGGACCGGAGAGTTGACGCGCAAAGAAGCGTCATGATGCCGGCCGCCGACGATCGTTCCTTCACCACCGGCGGCGGAGATGCCAGCGACCTCGGGCTGCTCTTCCATCGACTCAACAACCAGCTCGGGATCATTCTCGCCAATGCCGAATTGCTGGAGGCAAAAGCCGGCGACGAAATGGGACGGGCCCGCGCCGCCCAGGTCGTCGCCAGCGTCCTGGACGCAATGACCACCGCGCGCGAAATTCGCCTCCGCTCCCGCTAGTCAATATTCCGTCAATATCACGGCCAAATCGTCAACACCTTGACACCGGCTCGCTCGCGTGGACCGTATTTTCACGCGCCTGCACAGCACAGCACGTAAGGAACTGCTTCATTTCCAGTTATTTAGGACTAGCAGTGGTCCGACGCCAGCATTCGCTTTCGATTCGCTTATTAGCTGGTATCACCGTTGCGCTTGGGCTGCCTCGCCGTCGCACAGCGCGACGGCGGAATCAACATCCAGGAGCCCGCACATGCAGCGTCAGCCACTCGTCGCCCGTCAACGTGAGCGGATCGCCGCCGGCCTGCCGTTCGTCGAATCGCTCGCGCGCCGCGTCGCCTCCTCGATGCCGCACTCGATCGAGCTCGGCGATCTCGTCCAGGACGGCATGCTCGGCCTGATCGACGCGGCGTTCCGCTTCGACGAGGCGCGCGGCATCAAGTTCGAGACGTTCGCGGAGCGCCGTGTCCGCGGAGCCATGATTGACGCGCTCAGGCGCGACGCGTGGCCGCGCGGCGTCCGCCGCCAGCGGCGCGAGCTCGAGGCTGCGCGCGAAGAGCTGCGCCGCGAGCTGGGCGCCGAGCCGTCCCTGGCCGACCTCGCCGCGCGCGTCGGATCCGACGAAACGCGGCTCGGCCGGACCATCGTGCGCATCAACACAATCGAATCGACGTCGCCGCTCTCCGCGGGCGAAAACGTGGACGGCTCGACGCTGCCGGCCGCGCTCGTTCCGTCGGAACCGCCGTCGCCGGACCGCGCGTACGAAGAGCTCGAGGTCCGCGATCGCGTGCGCGCCGCGATCGCATCGCTTCCGCCGCGCGAGCGGAAAGTGATCGGGCTGTACTACTATGCCGAAGCCACGATGAAGCAGATCGGCGCGGAGATCGGCGTCAACGAGTCCCGCGTCTCTCAGTTGCACGCCCGCGCGATTCAGCGTCTGCGCAAGGCGCTCGGCGCCGATTGCTCCGCCGAGGAAGCTGCTCGCGTGCTGCGCCCCGCGATCTTCGCCTTTCAGCAGTCGCAGCGGACGGCGCCGACCCGGCAGGAGACGATGCGCGGAATCGTCCTCCCCTACAAGAAGACGATGGCCAAGGCGTCGCCGAAGCGGCGGCAGGCCGCGGCGGGCCGAGCGCTGGCGGCGGCGCGGTAGGCTGGGACAGAGCCCCTGTCTACCCGAGGATTTCCTTCGCGGTTCGGAGCAGATCCCTCAGCCTGAAGGGCTTTGCGAGCCAACGGCAGCCCGTTTCTTCGAGGAACTGCTCGGCCTCCGTGCCGGCGACGTCGCCCGTGACGAACAGGATTCTGCGGGCCGCGTCGGGATGGTCGCGCTCGAGCGCGCGGTAGAACGTCATCCCGTCGACGCGCGGCATCTTCAAGTCGCAGATGATGAGATCGTAGACGCGCGCGCGCACGCGCGCGAGCGCCTCCTCGCCGTCGCCGGCGCGATCGACCGCAAACCCCGCGTCGCCGAGCGATTCGGCGACCGCCGCACCGAGCGCCGCCTCGTCCTCCACGACGAGCACGACGGATCCGACGCCGATGTCGGGGCGGTCGGGCTCCTTTGCGGGGGCCGGCTTGATGGGCCCGTCAATCACCGGCAGGGCCACGAAGAACGACGCGCCGCCGCCGGGTCCTGACTTCACGCTGATCCGGCCGCCGTGCTCCTGGATGATCGCGTACGCGACGGTGAGCCCGAGGCCCGTTCCCTTGCCGACTTCCTTCGTCGTGAAGAACGGATCGAAGATGCGCGGCTGCACGTCTTCCGGCACCCCGGGTCCATCGTCATTCACTTCGAGAATGACGGCTTCGCCTTCCATGTCGTGCCAGCTCCGCAGGATCAGCGTGCCGCGGCCGTGGGCGGCGATCATCGCCTGCTCCGCGTTGATGATCAGATTGAGCAGGACCTGCTGGAACTGGTGCGGGTCCGCGAAGACGAGCGGGAGTCCCGCGGGCAGCGCCTCGATGATGTTGATGTTGCTCAACCGCTGCTCGTACGAGCGCAGCGCGAGCGTTTCCCGCACGACCTGGTTGACGTCGACCATCGCCCGTGTCGTATGGCGCTTGCGCGCGAAGGTCAGCAGATTGCGGACGATCTTCGCCGCACGCTCCGATTCGCTGAGGATGGTTTCGAGGCCGCGCCTGGTCTGATCGTCCACGGAGCGCTGGGACAAGCGCTCCGCCCACGTCAGGATCGTCGCGAGCGGGTTATTGAGCTCGTGCGCGACGCCGGAGATCGTCTGACCGAGCGCGGCGAGCTTCTCCGCCTGCAGGAGCTGCTGATAGAGGTCGCGCGCCTGATCGTCGAGCCGCTTGCGCTCGGTCACGTCGCGCATCAGCGCCTCGACGCGGAGCGCGCCGTCGTGGACTTCGGCGTGCGCCGTCACTTCGATCCAGATCGCCACGCGGTCCGCGCGACGGACGCGCATCAGGTAATCGGTCACGGAGCCGTCGCGCTGGAGACGCGCGATGAAGCCGTCGCGCGCCTGCGGATCGACGAATCGCTCCGCATCGAACGGCCGGACGTCGGCTTCCGGCGTATCGGCCGCATGGCCGAACATCAGCTTCAGATGAGGATTGGCGGCGCGCGTTTCGGTGGCGGTGTCGAGGATCGTTCCGATATAGACACCCTCGTGGACTGCCTCGAACAGCCGCGCGAACGCCTCCACGTTCGCGGACAGCTCCGTACTCATTAACCCGCGCTCGGCGCCCGCCGCACGCGGCGGGTGCGCTTCTTTCTTCTTGGTTTCTTTCGCCTTCCGCCTTCCGTCTTCCGTCTTTGGCCTTCCGTCGCAATAGGCGGCGTGGGTGTCATCGAACGGAAATACGGCTTGTACCGGGTTTCGATGGCGGTTCGAATCGCGCGAACATCCGAGCCCGTCGAATACATCTGCATCGCCTCACGGGCGACATCGAGGCAGACCGCTCAACCGACGCCGTGCGGCTCCCACGCCGTCGGCCGGCCGCGTTCGTCGCGCGAGGCCACGAAGCAGTCGTCATTATGGCGGTGGCCACGGGATTCACAGCCGCAGAAACAGGGAACCTTGTTCAGGATCTCGGGATGCTTCGCGGCGAAGACGTACACGGCGCGGACGATCGGCGCCGGACGAACGCCCGGGGACGGCGGCTGGGGCAGAGGCGGCATATCGGCGTCGGTGATCGCCGGGGGCGTGTCGACGTCGTTTCCGACGCCGCTCAGCGCGGGCGCGGGCTGCGGAACGCCGGTCGTCGGCGGTGCGGGCGCCGGCGCGGCGGCCGGCGGCGGAGCGGCCGGCGGCGTGTCAGGAGGCGGCGTCGACCGATCGCAGCCGCCAAGCGCGGCGAGCAGGACGATCGCGGCGAGGCACGCGCGCGCGCTCGACATGGCGCAATCTTAGCACCGATAATCGAGCGTCATGTTCGAAGCCAATCTGCTGAAGGGCCAGACCGCGGTCATCACCGGCGGCGGAACCGGAATCGGCCTGGCGATCGCGAAGCGGCTCGGAACGCTCGGCGCGAACATCGCGATCGCGAGCAGGAACGCCGAGCATCTCGAGGCGGGCTGTTCGGGACTGCGCGAGGCGGGCATCGACGCGCTCGCGATTCAGCTCGACGTGCGCAATCCCGAACAGGTCGACGAGATGGTCCTGCGTACCGTCAAGCACTTCGGCGGCCTCGACATTCTCGTCAACAACGCCGCGGGCAATTTCATCTGCCGCGCCGAAGATCTGTCGCCGAACGGCTGGAATGCCGTCATCGGCATCGTGCTCAACGGCACCTTCTATTGTTCGCGCGCCGTCGGCCAGTACATGATCGCGCGGGGCAGAGGCGGCTCCATCATTTCGATTCTCGCCAACTACGTCTGGACGGGCAGTCCGGGAACCATCCACTCCGCCGCGGCCAAGGCGGGTGTGATGTCGCTGACCCAGACGCTCGCCGTCGAATGGGCGCCTCACGGAATCCGGGTGAACGCCGTCGCGCCAGGCCCCATCGAAGCCACGGCGGGCGCCGCCAGGCAGCTCTGGGATACGCCCGAGGCCGTCTCCCGAATCACATCAATGATCCCCGGCCGGAAATGGGGCACGCCGTCGCAGATCGGCGATGCCGTCGCGTTTCTGGTTGCGCCTCAGAGCACCTATATCTCTGGGGAAACTCTCACTGTTGATGGGGCGACCTGGCTGAACAGAGGATCGTTCGGTTTTGTGCCATAATATCAGAATGATCGATGAAACCGATGGCATTATTCTGGATTTACTTCAGGAAAATGCCAGAATTTCACAAGCTGATATTGCGCGCGTAGTCGGGCTCGCACCCTCGGCAGTTCTCGAGCGGATCCGGAAGCTCGAGGCTCGCGGCGTTATTCGCGGATACGCTGCGCTGGTCGATCCCCACGCCGTCGACCAACCGATGCTCGCCTTCGTCGCCGTCAGGAGCCAGCAGGCGCCCGGCGACGACAGCGTGGCGCACGCGCTTGCGCAGTGTCCCGAGGTGCTCGAGCTCCATCACGTCGCGGGAGATGACTGTTATCTGCTGAAGATTCGGGCGCGCGACGCCGAGCACGTGGGCCAGCTGCTTCGGCATCGCTTCGGCAGGATTCCCGGAGTCACGTCCACGCGTACGACGATCGTGCTGGAGACCGTGAAGGAGACGCCGCGGCTCCCGGTGCGCCCCGGCGCGGAGCAGGCGCGATGACACCGTCGACCAAACGCGAGCGAAAGCTTGCGCTGCTCGCCTGGATTGCCGTCTGCCTCATCTGGGGGACGACGTATCTCGGCATCCGGATCACGCTCGAGACGATGCCGCCGATGCTGATGGCGGGATTGCGCTGGACGATCGCGGGCGGCGGGCTGACGGCGTATATGGCGCTTCGCGGCGAACCCATGCTGCCAGTTTCCGCCTGGCCAAGCGCCGCGCTCCTGGGTTTTCTGCTGCTCGTGCTGGGCAACGGCGGCGTCGTCTGGGCGGAAGTCTGGGTGCCCAGCGGTCTGACCGCTGTCGTGGTCGCCTCGTCACCATTCTGGATGACCGGCGTCGAAGCGCTCAGATCCGATGGCGAGCGGATGCGGTGGAGGACGGCGGCAGGCCTCGTGGTCGGCTTCTCCGGAATCCTGGTGCTGGTCTGGCCGGAGCTGGTTCGAGGCGGCGCCCGCGGGCGCGGTTTCCTCGTGGGAATCCTTTGTCTACAGGTCGCGTGTCTCGGCTGGTCGATCGGGTCGTCGTATTCGAAGCGACACGGCAGGCACGAGAACGTGTTCAGCGCGACGGCGCTGCAGATGCTGGCGGGCGGCGTGATGATGCTGGCGATCGGCAGCGTGCGCGGCGAATGGCACGCGTTCGGATTCACCGCCCGCACCGCGGCGGCGTTCGTGTATCTCGCTACCGTCGGTGCGATCGGCGGATTCGTCGCATACACCTACGCGCTGCGCCACCTGCCGGTGTCGCTCGTCTCGCTTTACGCGTACATCAACCCGGTCATCGCCGTGGCGCTCGGCGTCGCCGTGCTGGGCGAGCCGTTCACCATGCGGATGGCGGCGGCCGCCGGACTCGTCTTCGGCGGCGTGGCCATCGTCCGCGCCGGCGGTCAGACCGTGCGGCCGCTGATCAACCGTACCAAGAAGAGAATGATCGCGATGACGAGCAACACGTAGATGAAGTTGCCCAGTGTGTAACCGCTGACCATTCCGAGCAGCCAGAGGATGATCAGGATGACCGCAATAGTTTCGAGCATGGTTCGTCTCCTTCGCCGCTGCACCCTGAGCAACGGTTATGCCACGAGCCCTTCCGTAGGCCGGGCGTTCCTGGTTGTCGTTGCGCTGCAGGTGCTTGCGGCGATTACGCTTCCGGCAGAGCTGGCGGCCGCGCAGGAGCGGGCGCGCGCCGTGGTTCCTACATCCGAGGCTCAGACTGTCCAACCCACGACAGGGTCGACGGCGGCGTCGCTCGGCCAGTTCTTCGGCGGGGGTGCGATCGCCCTGGGCGCACACGAGAGCGGGCATCTGTTGTTCGACGCGATCTTTCACGCGCACCCGGGTATCAGCAAAGTCACGTTCCACGGGTTGCCGTTCTTCGCGATCACGCACGATCCGACGATCTCGCGCCGACGCGAATTCGTGATCGATTCGGCCGGATTCTGGGTGCAGGAGGGGACGAACGAATGGCTGCTGCACCGCCATCCGGATCTGCGCCGCGAGCGCGCGCCGCTGTTGAAGGGCGTGCTTGCCTTCAACGTGCTCGCGTCGGTCGCGTATGCGGGCGCGGCGTTCGCGCGGACGGGACCGGTCGAGCGTGACACCCGCGGCATGGCGGCGGCTCTGCGCTGGAAGGAACCGGCCATCGGCGCGCTCATCATCGTCCCGGCGATACTGGATGCGGTGCGGTACTATCGCCCCGGCGCGGGCTGGGCGACGTGGGGCTCGCGCGGCGCGAAAGTGACGAGTGTCCTTCTGATCGTGCGGTAGCGCGGGACGGCGAGAATCGCGCTACGGCATCGCGGGCGCTTCGTTGCGCTGCCCCAGCGCAAACGTCATCGTCCCTTCGACGACGACGTTGCCGTCCACGCGCGCGATGCCGTGCAGCACGCCCATGCGACTCCGCAGACGGCGCACGACGGCCTCGATTTCGACGACGTCGCCGGGATGCACGGGACGGCGGTAGCGCACGCGCTCGATGCCCATGAAAAAGATCAGGCGCTCGCGGTTCTCGGGTTTCGCCAGGATCATGATCGCGCCGACCTGCGCGACGGCTTCCGTCAGAATCGTGGGCGGAAGCACGGGCGCCTCGCCGTCGCGGCGCGCGAGGTACCGCTCGTTGAGCGTGACGTTCTTGATGCCGACGATGCGTTTGTCGGCCTCGAATTCGGTGATCCGGTCGACCAGCAAGAACGGATATCGGTGCGGAAGGATGCGCTCGATGGCGGCGTAGTCGAGCGGCAGCTTCAGAGCGTCCATCCGGATCTCAGTATAATCGGAGTACACCTTCGAATGCCGCACGGATTCTCCACGAACGAACAGCGCGAGCAGGAGATGCTCACGACCCTGTTCGATCTGGGCCGCCAGGTGATGGCGGTGCTGGATGTCGGCGAGCTTCTCGCACAGATCCCGACGTTCATCGCGCGTCTGATCGACTTCGACGCCTTCGCCGTGTACCTGCTCGACGAGCGTCGGGGCGAGCTCCGCGTGGCGTACTCCGTCGGGTATCCGGAGCCATCGAGCGAAGGCGCGCCGCTGCTCCTCAAGGTCGGCCAGGGTCTGGTCGGCGCGGCGGTGGCGAGCCAGACGCCGCTGCTCGTCAACGACGTGGACACGGACCCGCGATACGTCGCCGTCGTGTCCGGCATGGCCGCCGAGGTCGTCGTGCCGCTGCTGCACAAGAAGCGCGCGATCGGCGCGTTGAACATCCTCAGCCACCGCAAGGATCAATTCACGCCGGCTGACGTGGACGTGCTGCGCCAGTTCGGCACGCACGTCGCGGCGGCTCTGGTCAACGCGCGCCTGTTCGAGCGCAGCCGGGCGGACGCCGAGGCGTTCGAAACGCTCGCGGAGATCGGCCGCGACGTCGCGGCCGTCCTCGATCTCGACGAGCTGTTCACGCGCATCGCGCAGTTGATGCGCCGCGTGATCGACTACCGGACCTTCGGCATCTGGATCCTCAACGAGGAGCGCGCCGATCTCGAGATCACGCTCGCCGTGCAGTACGGCGAGAAGGTCCAGGTCCCGCGCGTCGCGCTCGGCGAAGGGCTCGTCGGCTATGCCGCGCTGCACAAGGAGCCTGTCCTCGTCTCCGACGTCTCGGAGGATCCCCGCTACATCAACGTCGTCGCCGACGTCCGCTCGGAGCTGGCGATTCCGATGCTGCTGAAGGACCGGTGCATCGGCGTCCTCGATCTCGAGAGCCCCGAGCTCGACGCCTTCACGAAGCGCGACGTGGAGATCCTCACGCTGCTCGCCAGCCAGGCCGCCGTGGCGATCGAGAACGCCCGTCTGTACGAGACCGTCCGGGCCAACGAGGTCCGGATGGAGAAGGAGCTGCGCTTCGCCCAGCGGGTGCAGGCGTCGCTGCTGCCGGCCGGGTTGCCGAAACGGATGAAGGGCATCGACGTCGCCGCCGCTTTTTCCCCGGCGCGCGAGCTTGGAGGGGATTTCCACGACTTCCTGTCGCCCGAGCCGAACATGCTCGCGGTCGCCGTCGGGGATGTTTCCGGGAAAGGCGTCCCGGCCGCGCTCTACAGCGTCTTCGCGGCGGAGTTGATCAGGGGACGCACGTTCCGCCGCCGCTTCATGCCGGATCGATCCGGACCGGCGAGCGTACTGTCGTCGGTGAACACCATTCTGAACCAGCGGCAACTGGAAGAGTACTACTGTACGCTCTGCTACGCGATCTTCGATCTGAAGCGTCGGAACGTCACGCTCGCCAACTCAGGGCTGCCGTACCCGATTCGCGCCACCGCCGAGGGCGTCGCGCAAATCGAGCTGCCGGGCGTGCCGCTCGGCTCGTTCCCGGGCTCGGCCTATGACGAGATCACCATCGCGCTCCACACGGGCGACGTGTTCGTGTTCTGCAGTGACGGCGTGTTCGAGGCGATGAACGTGAACGGCGAGGAATTCGGCGCCGAGCGCCTGCTCGAAGTCGTCCGCGGGTCGCGCGAGCTGGCGCCCAGAGCGCTCGTGGATGCGATCTTCGCCGCCGTCGAAACCTTCCGCGAAGGATTCCCGCCGAACGACGACATGACCGCGGTCGCAGTCAAGATTATCGGGTAATCTGGAAATTTGGGAATCTGGAAATCTGGCTTGCGCCGACTACCGCCGGCGCTTTGGGGCACGCGCGGTAGATCCGATGACCAGATTCTCAGTATCCTCTAAACTTCAGACGTTCCTGCTGAAGGTGGAGCCCGATCGGCTGGCCGCCGAAGGTGGCGAACTCGTTGACCCGGCCTCTCACGCTGACGCGCGCGCCGCGGGTGGGCACGCGGCCGTTCTGCGCGACCACCGTCACTTCGCCGGTTCCGTCGCTCACCTTATAGAGCTTCACCGGGAGCAAAGGAACGCCCCACGAGCTCGTGACGATGCCGTCCACGGTGACGGAATGGTTCTGGTAGCGCCCTGGGTTGTACTTGAGATCGGCGATCTTCGGATGCGACGAAAGCGCACAACCGGCCAGCAGGCCGATGGCGAGCAGCAGTGGCGTGAGTTTCCTGACCATCTTTTTTCTCCCCGGACCGCCGATGCAACCTTCGTGCGAGAGGGCCGCGCGAAATCGCCTGAACTACGACGGGATACGGCGATGCCAGCGCCTGCCTGAGTTACGCATCCCGTTGACTCCGCGCGGCTGATCCCTGGTTCATCAAAAGGTGTACCCGCCAGATCGGCCGAAAATGGGCCGAAAATCTGTGGCGCCGCGTCCGTTGCAGGGGACGACTGACCTTCCCCAAGGACGCTCCCCTCGACCAGGCGGCACAACCTTTCGAAAAGAGCGCGCGTCTGACTTTCATTCGGGGGCCGGTTGGCCCCTTCTATCGGAGGCATCAGATGACTGTACGCACAACGGGAGCGCTCGCCGGCGCGCTCATCCTGACCGCGACGCTCACGCCCACGCCAGTCGCCCACGGCCAGGGACCGATCGAGGAACTTGACGCGACCCAGCCTGCGACGCGTGCGTTCGAAGTCTTCGCGCGAAGCTCGCAGATCGGCGTGACGGTTCGGGATGTGGATGACGAAGACAGCAAACAGGTGAAGACGGGCGTGGTCATCGAAACGGTGTCGCCGGGCGGTCCAGCGGACAAAGCGGGCATGAAAGCGGGCGACGCGATCACGGATTTCGACGGCGAGCGCGTAAGAAGCACGCGGCAGTTCAGCCGCCTCGTACAGGAAACGCCCGCCGGGCGCACCGTCCCCGTCGTCCTCTCGCGCGGCGGCCAGCGAGTAACGGCGAGCGTCACCACCGAAGGGCGGACCTTCGGCGACGACTTCAGCATGCGGCTGCTCGACGTGCCGGGCGTCGTGCGGCCGGCGCTCCCGCCGTCGCCGCCGCCGACTCCGCGCGTCCCGCGGCCTTCCGTCGCGCCGACGCCCCCTATGCCGTTCAATTTCGAGGACGGCCCGTTCGCGGTGCTTGCGGGCCGCGGCCGTCTGGGCATCACGATGGAAGAGCTCAACAGCCAGCTCGCGGCGTACTTCGGCGTGAAGGAAGGCGTTCTCGTGAAGTCGGTCGCGGACGGCTCCTCGGCGGAGAAGGCCGGACTCAAGGCGGGCGATGTGATCACGGGATTCAACGGCAACCATGTGTACGACACGTCGGACGTGTCACGGGCGTTGAATCGGATGGAAAACGGCGGCGAGTTCACCGTCGAGATCGTCCGCGACAGGAAAACGCAGACGCTGAAAGGCAAGCTGGAAGCGCGCGAGACCAGAGTCCGGACGCGCGTGCGGACGACCGTTTAGCCGGCGGCCGTATTCGTGGCGCGGACGGACGGCGGCCCGACCAGCGTCGCGAGCTGTGCGGCAATGATCGTGGCGGCCGAGAGCATCGGCGGCTGCTGTTCGCCGCCGTGCCGCATCTCGGCGGCCATCACGCCGACGCACCCGCCGACCGCGACGAGCGGCGCGGCGACCGCGCCGTTGGACGCGGCGTCGCCTTTCACGGTCTGGAGCAGGCCGGTGCGGAAGGCGGAGGCCGTGACGTTTTCCGCGTCTCGCGCGATGGTGCCGAGGCGATTCGCGAGCTGCGGTGGATACCCGTGTACGAGAATCGCCGCCAGCTCCCGCTTGTCGGGATCGGCGATCCAGACGACGATGGCGCTGGCGTCGAGGATGGCGGCTGCGCGTTCGAGAAGCGCCGGCAGCGCCCGCGTGTCGGAGACCTTCGCGAGGTCGGCGCAGAGCGACGCGACGCCGTCGAACTTGATCGCCGGCCCGGGGGCAGGGACCGCCGCCGCCGGCGGCGGCGACGGGGCGACGGGGCGTCTCTCGATCGCGCGGAAATCATCCACATCAGCCGATACGTGGCGGGGAACCGGCGACGACGAGCGGGTTGGCGGCGCCGCGACCGCTGCCGCGACCTCATCCGGCCTCGGCCCCGCGCGCCCGACGAGCAACAGCAGCCCGAGCGCGGCGACGCCGGCGCTGCCCGCCAACGAATAGATCTCGCGGCGTTTCAGAAAACCAAGCACGTCGTCTCGATCGGAGCGCTCCGCGGTCAGGGCCCGCGCGACGGCATCGGCCGCCTTCCGCGTCAAATCGAAGCCGTCGGCGAAGATGAGGTCGGAGGCTTGCGTGAGTTGACGCGTGCGAACGTATTCGCGCGCACGGCCGTCCATCTGCTCGAAATCCTGGAGCGCGCCGCCCGCTTCGTCGAGCGCCTGCAACGCGGCGGCCGATGTGGTGAGGGATTTGAGAATGGAGAGCGTGCCGCGAAGATCCGTGGCGAGCGAAGCGACGCGCGCGAACCAGTAGTCGTTTCCCTGGCCGGCGGCGACATAGGCCTGCTGCGCGCCGCGAAGATCGGCGACGGTCACCGCGGCGCCGCGGGCGGCGTCGGTGAATCGCCGCGCGGCCGCGTCGTCGGCGCGCGCGTGTTGTTCGGAGATCCACACCAGATACGCCGCCGAGCCCATCGCTGCCAGACAAATGAGAAGCAGCGCCAAGCGAACCGACAGCCTCGTCACGACAGCCTCCGAACGACCATGTGAGCACGATTACTATAACATTCGCAGGCGTCGACCCACATGGATGTTTTCGCGGTCGTCAATCCGTTGTCGGGCGCGGGCGCGAATCCCGACGTCGCGCGCCAGCGCGTCGCGATGCTCATGCAGCGTTTTGCGGCGGCGGGAATCACCGGAGGCGTGCACGTCACCGAGCGGCGAGGACATGCGGCGGAGCTCGCCGCCGCGGCGGCGAGTCAAGGGGCGCGCGTGCTGCTCGGTTGGGGCGGCGACGGCACCATCAACGAGATGGGCAGCGTGGTCGCCGGAACACGTACGGCGCTCGCGATGGTGCCCGCGGGATCCGGCAACGGCTTTGCGCGCGAACTCGGTATTCCGCGCGATCCAGCCGCAGCGATCGACGTGGCGATACACGGACGCGAGCGAACGATCGACGCGGGCGAGATGAACGGGCGGCTGTTCTTCAACATCGCCGGCATCGGTTTCGACGCGGACATCGCCGAGCGGTTCAACGCACAAGGACAGGGGCGGCGCGGGCTCGGCCCGTATCTGCGAATCGGCTTCCGGCAGGCGTTTCGCTACAAGTGCGAGGCCTATCGAGTACGGCTGGATGACGAGCCGCTCGAATCGCGGGCCCTTCTCATCGCCTTCGCCAACGGCCGCGAGTACGGGAACGGGCTGAGGCTCGCGCCGCACGCCCGCGTGGACGACGGGAAGCTCGAAGCGCTCGTGGTGGAGGATCGGTCCCCGCTCGCGCGGCTCTGGACGTCACGGCATCTTGCGCTGGGCACGTCGCACAAAGCTGCCGGCGTCCTGACCCGCTCGATCGCGTCTGCGCGCGTCGAGGCCGACTGCGACATCCCGTATCACGTGGACGGAGAAGTCGGCCGCGCGCACGGCCGGATCGACGTGCGCATCCGGCCCGGCGTGCTGAAGGTGAAAGTGCCGTAGCGCGGGGTGCGGCGCGGATCAGAACGACGGGAGGTACGGCTGCAGGTAGCGCGTGATGATCGTCAACTGGCCCGAGATGATCAAGACGCCAATGGCGATCAGCAGCGCGCCGGACGTCAGCTCGATCGCGTGGTAGTGCTTCCGGATCCGCTTCGCGGCGCCGAAGAATTGATTGATCGCCAGTGACGTGATGAGAAAGGGTATCCCCAATCCCAGCGAATAGACGGCCAGCAGCGTGACGCCTTCCGCCACCGAGTTCTTCGAGCCCGCAATCGCCAGGATGCCGCCCAGAATGGGACCGATGCACGGCGTCCAGCCGAACGCGAATGCAATGCCGACCAGCATGGCGCCGAACGCGCCGGCGGGCTTGCGCCGGGAATGCACGCGCTTCTCGGTCTCGAGGAACGCGAGGCGGAAGACGCCCATCGTGTGCAGCCCGAAGATGATGAGAACGCCGCCGGCGATTTTGCTGAAAAGCGGCAGCCTGGCGAACAGGAACTTGCCGACCGCCGTCGCGGACGCGCCGAGCGCGACGAAGACCAGTGAGAATCCGATCACGAACGCCAGGGAGGTGGAGAACACCTGCAGCCGCGAGGCGGCAGGCGCGATGTCGGCGCGCATCTCCTCGACCGAGATCCCGGACACGAAGGAAATGTAGCCGGGAATCAACGGCAGCACGCAGGGCGAGACGAACGACAGAAAGCCCGCCGCGAACGCCGCCAGGAGCGTGACGTTCTGGGTCAATCAGTCGACCTGCTGCAGCCGGATGACGGCTGCGGGAATCGACGTCGGGTCCGGCCGTCCGTCGAACTTGACGGGCGGCAGATCCTGGAACATCACGTTCCACTTCCATCGCTCCGACGGGTTCGAGGCCTGCAGCCAGTTCTTCGCCGCGACCGGCCGCGCGAAGGACAGATCGCCGAGCGCGGCGTACGTCGCGTTGCCTGACAGAGCCTGGGCGACGTCGGCTCTGACGTGCGCGCTGCTGGTGTAATCCAGCGCGGCGCCGAGCGCCAGCGCAAGATTGACGAAGATCTGCCAGTCCTCCATCGCGTCGCCAGGGGCGGCCAGGGCCTTCGACGCGGCCTGCAGCCGTCCCTGCCTGTTCACGTAGGCGGCGTCCTTCTCGACCGACGCGGCGCCCGGAAGCACGATATCGGCCTGGCGCGCGAGATCGGTCATCAGCACGCCCTGCACGATCAGGAGCGGCAGCTTGCCGGAACGTCGCGCCTCGACGACCCACGACACATCGCCGATGGACCCGGCCGGACCCGGATCGAAGACATACAGCGCCTTGACGGCCCC
>Ga0310810_10001919_pt1 | contig 22080 bp, 18 predicted proteins | sample NCmetagenome_FD_207641 | JGI IMG/M metagenome (GOLD analysis project Ga0310810, IMG submission 207641) | Soil microbial communities from experimental microcosm in Duke University, North Carolina, United States - NC | ecosystem: Engineered > Artificial ecosystem > Soil microcosm > Unclassified ... | reverse complement strand
AGCCTTGCGGTCCTCCGCTTTTCTCTTGCGAGGTCATGCGGTATTAGCCAATCTTTCGACTGGTTATCCCCCACGACAGGACACGTTCCGATGTATTACTCACCCGTTCGCCACTCGCTAGAGTTGCCCCTAGCGTCGTTCGACTTGCATGTGTAAGGCATGCCGCCAGCGTTCAATCTGAGCCAGGATCAAACTCTTCAGTTCAATCTCTGTTGGCTATTTCTAGCCGGGTACTTCAGTTGCGTGTGTACTTCATTTGCCAACTCAAAGAAACGTAAACGGAGTCGTACAAACATATGACTTCGTTACTTTCCTTCGATGTAGGCACTAGATGCATTGGCCTTCAGCATCGAGCGCCCACACCTATCGGCTGCGAATTGTTAAAGAGCTTCCCGCGACACGCTAAACGGTGCGGTTGGTTGCGGGGAGAGGATTTGAACCTCTGACCTTCGGGTTATGAGCCCGACGAGCTGCCAGACTGCTCCACCCCGCGCCCGAATGAGCCAAAAATTATAGCTGAGTAATCAGAGGGGTGTCAAACTTTTGACGATATTGTTGCGGCGCGTCAGTCCGCGGTCGCCCCACTCGCCTTGATCACCTTCGACCATTTGCCCGCTTCGGCCTTGATCCAGCGCGAAAATTCGGCCGGCGTGCTGCCCACGACATCGAATCCCTGCTTGCCGAGCGCCTCGCGGGCGTCTGCGGCGTGCATCGCCTTCATCGACTCGGCGCTCAGCTTCTGAACGACTTCCGGCGGCGTCCCGGCCGTGGCCAGCAGCCCGATCCAGGCGAGCGACTCGAGCTGAGGGTAGCCGAGCTCGGCCACGCTCGGAATATCTGCGGCGAGCGCGCTCCTTTTCAAGCCGGTCACCGCCAGCGCCTTCAGTTTCCCCGCCTTCACCTGGGGCAGCACCGCCGGCACGATCGCGAACATCGCCTGGATGTTGCCGGCGAGCAGATCGGTGAGCGCCGGCGGGAAGCCGCGATAGGGAATGTGCACCATGAAAAGTCTGGCGTCGCTCTTCAGGAGCTCCATGGTCAGGTGCGACGCGCTGCCGCTCCCGGCCGAGCCGTAGGAGATCTTCCCCGGGTGACCCTTCACGTACTGGAGGAAGGATTTGAAGTCCCCCGCCTCGACGCCGTTCACCACGAGCAGCTGCGGCGCCGAGGCGAGCAGCGAGATCGGCAGGAGGTCGCGATCAGAGTCGTAGCCGAGGTTCTTGTAGAGGAACTTGTTGATCGCCGCCGGCCCGTTGATGCCGATGAGCAGCGTGTAGCCATCCGGAGCCGCCTTGGCGACCGCTTCCGCGCCGATATTGCCGCCCGCGCCCGTGCGGTTCTCGACGACGAAAGGCTGGCCGAGACTTTCCTGCAGCTTGTTCGAAAGCGTGCGGCCCACGATATCCGGCGTTGAGCCCGCCGGATAGGGAACGACGACCTTGACCGGCTTGGCGGGGTAGCCCTGCGCGCCCGCGAGGGCGCTGACAACAAATAGCGCGACGAACGCAAAAACCCTGGCCATCAGATTCTCTCCGTTTCTCCGCTGCGCGGCTGCCAGACCATGAGGCGCCGCTCGGCAATGGATACCATCCAGTCTAGCGCGAGCGCAAACGCGGTCAGCACCAGGATGCCCGCGAACACGCTGTTGATGTCGAAGGTTCCCTCGGCCTGCAGGATCAGGTAGCCGACGCCTTCCGATGAGCCAAGGTACTCGCCCACGACCGCGCCGACGAACGCGAGGCCAACGGAATTGTGCAGGCTCGCGAACACCCAGCTCGTGGCGCTCGGCACATAGACATGGCGCAGCAGCTGCATCTCGGTGGCGCCCAGCACGCGCGCGTTCGCGAGCACCGTGGGGCTCACCTCGCGCACGCCCTGGTAGACGTTGAAAAAGACGATGAAGAACACGAGCGTCACGCCGAGCGCCACCTTCGAGGCGATGCCAAGGCCGAACCACACGCCAAAGATGGGCGCGAGGATGACGCGCGGCATCGAATTCGCCGCCTTGATGTAGGGATCGAGCAAGGCGGCCGCGGTCGGGCTGAGGGCAAGCCAGAGGCCAATCGCCAGGCCGGTCGCCGTCCCCACCACGAACGCGAGCGCGGTCTCGAGCAGCGTCACGCCCAGGTGCGCGTAGATCGCGCCGCCGGAGAACCAGGCCCAGATGCGCGTGAACACCTCCAGCGGCTGGCCGAAGAAAAACGCCGCCTTGTTCGGGTCGTCGAAGTAGATCGGCGGCAGCAGCTCCGGATCGGTGCCGACGTGCCACGCGACGAGCAGCGCCACGAGCAGCAGCGCCTGCCACAGCGGCAGCCATCTATTGCGTCTTTTGCTGCTCATAGCCCTTCAGCACTTCCTCCTTCATCGCGTGCCAGATCCGCGTGTGCAGCTCGATGAAGGCCGGGGTCAATCGGATTTCCGCCACGTCGCGCGGGCGCGGCAGCGCGATCTCGAATTCGCCGATCGGATGCGAGGCCGGTCCGGCGGAAAGGACGAGCACTCGATCGGACAGCGCGATCGCCTCCTCCAGGTCGTGCGTGATGAACACGACCGACTTGCGGTTCGCCGACCAGAGCTCCAGGAGCTCGTTCTCCATGAGCTGGCGGGTCTGGATGTCGAGCGCCGAGAACGGCTCGTCCATGAGGATGATCTGCGGATCGAGGATCAGCGTCTGGGCGAGCGCGACGCGCTTGCGCATGCCGCCCGAGAGCTGGTGCGGGTAACGATGCCCGTGGCCCCTCAAGCCGACTCGCGCGAGCCACTCCTCGCCGCGCCGCAGCGCCTCGTCGCGCGCGACGCCGCGAAACTCCAGTCCCACGATGACGTTGTCGAGTGCGGTGCGCCAGGGCAGGAGCGCCTCGCTCTGAAACAGATAGCCGGCCTTGCGGTTCAGGCCCTCGAGCGGCTCGCCGAAGACGCGCACCGCGCCGGCCGAGGGCGCGAGCAGCCCGGCGGCGATGTTGAGCAGCGTCGATTTACCGCAGCCGGTGGGACCGACCACGGACAGGAATTCTCCCGGCCGCACGACGAGCGTGGCGTCGCGCACCGCCGTGAAGCGCGCCTCGCGCTCGGAGACAAAGGTGACGCTGATGCCCTCGAGCGCGAGCGCGGCCGCCTCTCCGCCCATGCGCGGCTACTTCCTCTTGCCGTACTTCGCGAGCGCCTTCTTCGCGAATTCGTTGGTGTAGGTCTCGGCGAGATTGATGTTCGCCGGCTTGATCGCCGGGTTGAAGGAGGCGAGCGCCTTCAGCGTCGTCTTCGCGCCAGCCTCGCTGAAAAGCCCGTCCTTCGAGTAAGCGGTCTTCACATTGTTGAACGCGAAGAGATACATCGCTTTATTGCCGAGCAGGTACTCCTCCGGAACCGTCGAGAGGATCTGCTGCGGCGAGGCGCCCTGCATCCAGATGAGCGCGCGCACCATGGCGTTGGTCAGCGCCTGCACGGTGTTGGGATTCTTCCTGATGAAGGCGACCGGCGCATACAGGCTCGCCGCCGGCATGGGACCGCCGAAGATCTTTTCGGTGCCTTCAGGCGTGCGCGTCTCGGCGATGATCCTGATCTTGCCTTCCTTCTCGAGCATGGTCATCACCGGGTCGGTCTGCGAGAGCGCATCGACCTTGCCCTGCTCCATCGCCGCGATGACCGTCGAGCCGGCGCCGACGCCGATCACCGAGAAATCGCTCGGCCTGAGGCCGCCCTTGGCGGCGAGATAGTTGATGACCATGTTGGTGCTGGACCCAGGGGCGCTGATGCCGACCTTGAGCCCCTTCAGGTCGCGCGGCGACTTGTAGCCGGCGGCCTTGCTCGAGGCGAGCCCTACCGAGATCTGCGGGCAGGCGCCGGCGAGAACGAACGCCTGGAAGTGGAGCTTGCGCGCCTGCATGTTGATCGTGTGCTCATAGGCGCCAGAGACCACGTCGGCGCTGCCGCCGACCACGGCCTCCAGCGAGCGCGTGCCGCCCGCAAAGTCGCTGATCCGGACGGTCAGCCCTTCGTCCTTGAAGTAGCCGAGCCGCTCGGTGATGGTGAGCGGCAGGTAGTAGAGCGCCGACTTGCCGCCGACGGCGATATGGACGTCGCGCTTCTCGATCTGTGCCTGCGCCAGGGAAACCGCGAGTGCAAGCGCAATTCCGGTCAACCACCTCATGAAGCTTCCTCCTTGAATGAAAAACTTACAGTCCGCGCCGGTCGAGCAGCGCCTGCGACAGCGTGCCGATGTCGACGTATTCGAGCTCGCCGCCGAGCGGCACGCCGCGTGCGATGCGGCTCGCCTTCACGCCGCGCGAGCGCAGCAGCTCGGCGATGTAGTGCGCGGTCGCCTCGCCTTCGTTGGTGAAATTGGTCGCGAGGATCACCTCCTGAACCTGCCCGTCGGTCGCGCGCGCGATGAGCCGGTCCATCCCGATGTCGCGCGGGCCGACCCCGTCCAGCGGCGAGAGCCGTCCCATCAGGACGAAATAGAGGCCCGAGAAGCTGAGCGTCTGCTCGACCATGGCGAGATCGGCCGGCGTCTCCACCACGCAAAGAAGCGAGACATCGCGCCGCGGCGAGCGGCACAGCGCGCACACCTCCTCCTCGGTGAAAGCGTTGCAGCGCGCGCAGTGCTTGACCGAGTCGAGCGCGCCGCCGAGCGCGTGCGCGAGCGCGCCGGCGCCCGCCCGGTCGTGCTGAAGGAGGTAGTACGCCATGCGCTGCGCCGAGCGCGGGCCCACGCCCGGCAGGACGCGCAGCGCCTCGACCAGCCGATCGAGGCCCCTCGAGGCAGGAACCGGATCCCGCTTCATCTAAAAAGGCAGCTTCAGGCCCGGCGGCAAGCCGGCCGTCACCGCCTTCATCTTTTCGTTCACCGTCGCCTCGACGCGCTGCGCGGCGTCGTTCAGCGCCGCCACAAGGAGATCCTCGAGCATTTCCCGGTCCGTCAGGACCGAAGGATCGATGCTCACCCGCCGCGCCTCGTGCTTGCAGTTCATCGTCACCTTGACCGCGCCGGATCCCGACTGGCCCTCGACCTCGATCTCGCCGAGGCTCTCCTGCATGCGGCGCATGTTCTCCTGCATCATCTGCGCCTGCTTCATCAGCTGACCGATGTTGCCTTTCATCGCTTGTCCTTGATGGTGGAATCGACGACGCGGCCGTCGAAGAGGTTGACCAGGTCCTGCACGAAGCTGTCTCCTTGCACGGCGCGCGTTGCCTGCGCCTTGCGCGCGCCGCGATCCGCGGCTTCGAGCGCGGCGACCGACGTGCCGCGCGTCTCGCCCGTGCCGACGCGCAGCTGCATCGGCCGCCCGAAATGGTCAGTCAGCGCCGCCTGAAGCTTCTCGCGGTAGCTCTCGCCCGTCAGGTGGGCCATTGTCTTGGGCACGACCAGCTCGAGCGCCGCCGCGCTGCTCGATTTGAGCTCCGCGTTGCGCGCCAGTTCCTTTACGCCGCCCGCGAGCGAGAGCTTTCCCGCAAGCGCAGGCCAATTCCCGTCGAACTCAGCCGCGGCTTTCGGGGCCGCGGCCGGCGCGGTTTTTTTTTCCTCCCGGTTTTCATTCCCTGAAGGCGCAAAGGCCAGCATGCGCAAAAGCGTCATGAGAAACCCGGCGTGCTCGTCCGGCGCGAGCGCAAGATCCTCGCGGCCCTGGATCGCGATCTGGTAGTAGAGCTGCACCGCCTCGGCATCGAGCGCGCCGGCAAGCGCGATGACGCGGGCGCGCTCGGGAAGGTCTTCCTCGAGCGCCGCCGGCACCGTCTGGGCGAGCGTGATGCGCAGGAGCAGGCTGGCGAGCTCCTGCAGGGCGAGATCGAAGGAGAGGCTGCGCGCCTGCATCTCCGCGGCAATCGCCGCGAGCGCCGGGCCGTCGTTCTTCGCGAGCGCCTCGAGCGCGCGCAGGAGGTAGGTTTCGTCCACGCTGCCCAGCATCTCGCGCACACCCGCCGCTTCGAGCTTCCCCGCTCCGTGCGCGATCGCCTGGTCGAGCAGCGACAGCGCGTCGCGCATGCTTCCGGCCGCCGCGCGGGCGACGAGGATGAGCGCCTCCCGCTCGAAGGCAATTTTCTCCTGCGGCAGGATCTTCTCGAGATAGGCAACGATCGCCGGCGCCGGCATCTGCTTCAGGTTGAACTGGAGGCAGCGCGAAAGCACGGTGACCGGGATCTTCTGCGGGTCGGTGGTCGCGAGGATGAACTTGAGGTGCGCGGGCGGCTCCTCCAGCGTCTTCAGCATGGAGTTGAAGGCCGCCTTGGAAAGCATGTGGACTTCGTCGATCACGAACACCTTGAAGCGGCCGCGCACCGGCACATAGGCGGCGTTGTCCTGCAACGCGCGCATCTCGTCGATGCCCGTATTGGTGGCCGCGTCGATCTCGATCAGGTCGACGAAGCGGCCGCCGTCGATCTCCACGCAGGCCGCGCACTTGCCGCAGGGCTCGGGCGTGATGCCGGTCTCGCAGTTCACGCATTTTGCGAGGATGCGCGCGAGCGTGGTCTTGCCCACACCCCGCGTGCCGGTGAAAAGGTACGCGTGGTGCAGACGCTGCTGCTCGAGCGCGTGGCGCAGCGCCTTGACGACATGCTCCTGCCCGACGAGGCTCGCGAAATTGCGCGGGCGCCATTTGCGGGCGAGAACCTGGTAACTCATGCCTGAATTTTACCGACCACTGAAAGTAATTAGGCGAGCCTGACCCCGGCACTTGCAGGATCCAGCTGTGGCTGCTTCCTTCCGGACCTGACCAGATTCACCAGGCTGCAATGCGGGGGGGCCCGCCACGCCCATTATGCCTCACGCGAGGCGGGCTGTTGGCGGAGAGAGTGGGATTCGAACCCACGAAGCGCTATTAACGCTTACACGCTTTCCAAGCGTGCGCCTTAAGCCGCTCGGCCATCTCTCCGCGGCAGGCCGATTTTACCCGAGCAAGGAGAGCTAGTCGCCGGTTCGAGGCGTTGAGGGCGAAAATCCGAGCGTCAGCTGCACAAGCTCCGCGAGGGAGCCTGCCCCCATCTTCTCCATCACCTTGGAGCGATGCGCTTCGACGGTCTTCATGCTGATGTCGAGCTCGGCGGCGATCACCTTGTTCTGCTTGCCCTCGATCACCTTGCGGAGCACGTCCCTCTCGCGGTCGGTCAGCGCAGCGATACGCGCATCCAGCAGCGCCCGGCGCGCCCTCGCCGCCCGCGCGTCCACGTCGCGCGCAAGCGCTTTCCTGATGACATCGACCACCATCCGGTAGTCGAAGGGTTTCTGGATGAAGTCGACCGCCCCGCCCTTGAGCGCGCTCACCGCCGAGGACACGTCGCCGAAGCCGGTCACGAACACGATGGGAATCTCCACGCCTTCGCGCTTGAGAAACTCCTGCAGCTCAAGGCCGTTCATCCCCGGCAGGTTGATATCGAGCACCAGGCAGCCGGGATCGCCGCGCCGATAGCTCGTGATGAAGTGCGGCGCGCTCTCGTAGATCCTGACGGGAATCGAGTTCGACTCCATCAGCCAGCGCCAAAGCGTGCGAATCGCCTCGTCGTCGTCGACGAAGTAGGCAGTCGGCACGGCATTCCCGCTCACGCTGGCGCTCATAGGCCGGGCAGCAGCTCGCCGACCTTGGCGAGCAGCTCCTGGGTCGAGAAGGGCTTGGTCACGTAGGCGTCCGCGCCGAGCGCGAGACCCTGCGCCCGCTCGGCGTCGCGACCCCGGGCGCTCAGCATGACGATCTTGACGCCTTCGTGGGCCGGATTCCCGCGGATCGCCCGGCACACCTCGAAGCCGTTGACGAGCGGCATCATCACATCGAGCAGCAGGAGATCGGGCTGAAACCGCTCGACCAGCTCGAGCGCCTCGGCGCCGTCGCGCGCGACGCAGGTCTCGTAGTCCTTCGACTGGAGCAAAAACTCGAGCGAAGCGACGATATTCGGCTCGTCATCGGCGATGAGGATCCTGCCGCCCATCGCGTCTAGGCGGCGCGCGCGTAGGACGACGCGCGGATCGGCAAGGTGAAGGAGAAGCAGGCGCCCTCGCCCGGGCGGCTGGACACCCACATGCGGCCGCCGAAGTGCTCGATGATCTGCCGGCTGATGTGCAGGCCGAGGCCGCTTCCCTGCGGCTTGCCCGTGAGCGTATCGCCCGCCTGGCGGTATTTGTCGAAGATGACGTGCTGGTCCTTCTCGCTGATCCCCTGCCCGTTGTCGCGCACGTCGACGCGCAGGTACTCGCCCTCCTCGGTCAGGCTCACCTCGACCCGCCCGCGGCGCGGCTCGACGAACTTCACCGCGTTCGAAAGCAGGTTGACGATGACCTGGACGATGCGGTCCAGGTCCGCAGTGACCGGCGGCACGCGCTCGGGCAGGCGCGCCTCGAGGCGCACTTCCCGTTCGCTGAAAAGCTGCGCATTGGCGGCGATCGTGTCCTCGATGACGGTACGCAGGTCGACCAGCGACTCATTCCATTCCGTCCGCCCGGATTCCAGGCGCGAGGCGTCGAGCACCTGGTGGATGAGGCGCGTAAGACGGGCGGTCTCCTTGACGATGATGCCGAGGAAGCGCGCGCGGTCGGCGTCGGGCAGGCGCGGATTGTCGTGCAGGATCTCGCTGAACGCCCGGATGGAGGTGAGCGGCGTGCGCAGCTCGTGCGAGACCGTGGAGACGAAGTCGTCCTTCAGCTTGTCAAGCTCCGTGAGGCGCTCGTTGGCCGCGCGCAGCTCGGCCGAGGTGCGCTCGAGCTCCTGGGATTTCTGCTCGAGGCGATGGCTGTACATGATGATCTGCGAAGCCTCGTCGAGGAGCGCGCGCACCTCGTCCAGGGTCATCGCCTCCTCCTTCACTACCGAGGCGACCATGATGCGCGCCGAGGCCGCCCCGATCACGCCGGCGAGCTGCTTCTCGACGAAATGCACGAGCTCGGCATCGGCGCCGGCTTCGTGCGACCAGCCGGCCGCGCGCGTGCGCGCATGCTCGCGCAGCGCCGCTTCGGCGCCGCCGGCGCCGAGAAAGCGCGCAAGCAGGCTGTGCAGCTCCGGTCCGGATGCGGTGCCGCGCCAGAAGCGCGCGCCGCCGGGCTCGCTCGGGTGCTTGAACACGTCGACAAAAAGGCTCGCCTGGCGATGCTCGTCCGCGCTGGGGGCGAAAAGGAGCGACGCGAGCACGTAGGTGCCGATGTTCGCCCACATGCTCCAGAACATCGCATGCGTGATCTGATCGAGGCCCGTCACGCCGAGGAGCGCGAGCGGCCTGAGCAGCTCGATGCCGAAGGGCCCGTGCTCGAGCAGGTCGAGCGGGAACCACCCGGAGCGTGCGAACGCCGGAAGGAGCAGCGTGTAGAACCACACGGCGAATCCGGCTATCAAACCGGCGAGCGCGCCTCGACGCGTGCCGCCCTTCCAGAAGATGCCGCCGAGGGCGATGGGCGCAAACTGCGCCACCGCCGCGAACGAAATCAGGCCGGTCGAGACGAGCGCGTAGGCCTCCCCGGCGAGCCGGAAGTAGACGAAGCCGAGCAGCAGCAGCACGAGGATCGCCCCGCGCCGGATGCCAAGCAAAAGCCCGGTGAGATCCTTGCGCTCGTTCAGCCGCAGCGAGCGCATGCGCAGCAGCACCGGCATCAGCAGGTCGTTGCAGACCATGGTCGAGAGCGCGATCGTCTCCACGATCACCATGCCGGTCGCCGCCGACAGGCCGCCGATGAAGACCACCAGGGCGAGAAGCTCCTGCTTCTGCGCCATCGGCAGCGCGAGGACGAAGGTGTCCGCATCGACGCCGGCGGTCGGAAAGGCGAGCCTCCCGCCAAACGCGATGGGCAGGACGAAGATGTTGATCGCCAGCATGTAGAGCGGAAAGAGCCAGATCGCCTTCTTCAGGTGGGCCTCGTCCTTGTTCTCGATCACCGCCACCTGGAACTGGCGCGGCAGGAACATGATGGCGAGCATCGAGAGAACCGTGAGCCAGGTCCAGCTCGCATAGCTGCCGGCCATGCCGTTCAGCGGGCTCAGCATCGGCTCGAGCTCCGGATGCGCGGCGGCGCGCGTGAAGATGTCGCCGAACCCGTTGAAGAGGCCCCAGCTCACCCAGATGCCCACCGCCAGGAACGCGACCAGCTTGAAGAGCGATTCAAAGGCGATCGCCGCCACCATGCCTTCGTGGTGCTCGGCCGCGTCCAGGTGCCGAGTGCCGAAAAGAATGGTGAAGACCGCGAGGATCAGCGCGACCCAGAGCGCCGTGTCCTGCAGGAGCGGCACCTTGCCGAGCGTGGCCGGCATCACGATGTCCGGGTACTGCAGGAGGAGCGTGAAGCTGCTTGAGATCGCCTTCAGCTGCAGCGAGATGTAGGGCAGGATGCCGATGACCGCGATCACCGTCACGACGCCCCCGAGCAGCGCGCTCTTGCCGTAGCGCGAGGCGATGAAGTCGGCGAGCGAAGTGATGCGGTTGCGCTTGCTGATGCGCAGGATCTTGCGCATCACCACCCACCACAGCGCGACCATCAGCGTCGGGCCGATGTAGATCGGCAGGAAGCCGACGCCGTCGGCGGCCGCGCGGCCGACGCTGCCATAGAACGTCCATGCGGTCGCGTAGACCGCGAGCGACAGGCTGTAGATGTAGGGGCTCGCGATGACCGAGCGACCGGCATCGGCGCGCTTGTCGGCGAAGTACGCGATCGCGAAAAGAAGCCCGAGGTAGGCGAACGAAGCAGCGACGATGACCCAGCCCTGCAGCACGCTTGCCGCCTCCGCGCTAGCGCCGCTCGGCCACGATCGCCATGAGGGCGATCAGCGCGCCCCAGGCGACGAAGAAGTAGGCGTAAAGGAGCGGGATGCCGAACACCGTGGCCTCGACATTGAAGGCGGCGAGGATCGGGTAGTTGAAGAGCACCAGCCCGAGCAGGCACAGCGCCGCATGGCGTTGTGCCCGTGGATCAAACTCCTCCATCGCGCCCTCCCTTTGGCGCCGCCCGTCCCGCAGGGCGAGCGGTTGCCTACTGCGTCTGCTTGAGCTGCTCCAGGATCGCCGGGTTCTCCAGCGTGGAGACATCCTGCTTGATCTCCTCGCCGCGCGCGATCGAGCGCAGCAGCCGCCGCATGATCTTGCCCGAGCGCGTCTTGGGCAGGTTGTCGCCGAAGCGGATGTCCTTCGGCTTGGCGATCGGCCCGATCTCCTTGCCGACCCAGTCGCGCAATTCCTTCGCGATCTTCTGCGCTTCGGCGCCGCTCGGGCGCGCGCCCTTCAGCACCACGAAGGCGCACACCGCCTCGCCCGTCAGCTCGTCGGGCCGCCCGACGACGGCGGCCTCGGCGACGAGCTTCGAGTTGGCGACCAGCGCCGACTCGATCTCCATCGTGCCAAGCCGGTGACCCGAGACGTTCAGCACGTCGTCGATCCGGCCGACGATGCGGAAATAGCCGTCCTCGTCCGTGCTCGCGCCGTCGCCCGCGAGATAGAGCTTGCCCTTGAAATCATCGGGCCAGTAGGTCTTCTTGTAGCGCTCGGGATCGCCCCAGATGGTGCGCAGCATCGAGGGCCACGGCCGCTTGATGACGAGGATGCCGCCCTTGCCCTTACCTACCGGATTGCCGGTTTCATCGACGATGTCGGCGAAGATGCCCGGCAGCGGCAAGGTCGCCGAGCCCGGCTTGGTCGGCGTCGCGCCCGGCAGCGGCGTGATCAGGTGTCCGCCCGTTTCAGTCTGCCACCAGGTGTCGACGATCGGGCAGCGGCCGCCGCCGACCGTCTCGTGATACCACATCCACGCCTCGGGATTGATCGGCTCGCCGACCGTGCCGAGGATGCGCAGGCTGGACAGATCGTATTTTTTCGGCAGGTCGCCGCCCGCCTTGATGAGCGAGCGGATCGCCGTCGGCGCGGTGTAGAACACGGTGCACTTGTGGTCCTGGATCATCTTCCAGAAGCGGCCCGCATCCGGATAGACCGGCACGCCTTCGAAAATAATCTCGGTCGCGCCCACCGCGAGCGGTCCGTAGCAGACGTAGGAGTGCCCGGTGACCCAGCCCACGTCGGCCGTGCACCAGAAAATGTCGCTCGGCTTGTGGTCGAACACCCACTGCATCGTGAGCATGCACCAGAGCAGGTAGCCGGCCGTCGAGTGCTGGATGCCCTTCGGCTTGCCGGTCGAGCCCGAGGTGTACAGGATGAAGAGCGGGTGCTCGGCGTTGACGAACTCCGGCTCGCAGGTTTCAGGCTGCCCCTTGACCGCGTCTTCCCACCAGAGGTCGCGCCCTTCCTTCATCGCGACCTTGCTGCCCGAGCGTCTGTAGACGATCACCGTCTTGACCGCTTCGCAGCCCCCCATCGCGAAGCCTTCGTCGCACACGGGCTTGAGCGGAATCTCCTTGCCGCCGCGGAACTGGCCGTCGGCGGTGATGAGCGCCACCGCGCCTGCGTCGACGATGCGCTCCTGCACGCTTTTCGCGGAGAAGCCGCCGAAGACGACCGAGTGCGTCGCGCCGATGCGCGCGCAGGCCTGCATCGCCACCACTGCCTGGATCGACATCGGCATATAGATGAGGACGCGATCGCCCTTCCTGATGCCGCGCGCCTTGAGCGCGTTGGCGAACTTGCAGACTTCCTTGTAGAGCGCCTGATAGGTGATCTTCGTCACCTTGCCGTCGTCAGCCTCGAAGATGATGGCGATCTTGTCGGGCTGCGTTTTCAGGTGCCGGTCGAGGCAGTTGTAGGACGCGTTCAGCTCGCCGTCGTGGAACCAGCGATAGAACGGCGCCTTCGATTCGTCCAACGTCTTCGTGAAGGGCTTCGACCAGAGCAGCGTTTCCTTGGCGAGGCGCGCCCAGAAGCCCTCGAAATCCTTTTCCGCCTCGGCGTAGAGCTTGCGATACGCCTCCATGCCGGAGATGTTCGCCTGCTTGACGACGGCCGGCGCCGGCGGAAACACCCGCTTCTCGATCAGTACCGATTCGATAGTGGACGCCATGTTGCTGCTCCTCCAAGGGTTTGCAGGGGATAAAATCACTTATTCAAGGCCTTGTAAAGCACCCGCTCGATGACCACGATCCGCAGGGAAGACCTCGTCCAGAGCATTGCCGACGCTCTGCAGTTCATCTCCTACTATCACCCGCTCGATTACATCCGTGCGCTCGGGCGCGCCTACGAGCGCGAGCAGTCGGCGGCCGCGAAGGATGCGATCGCGCAGATCCTCACCAACTCGCGCATGAGCGCCGAAGGGCGGCGGCCGATCTGCCAGGACACCGGCATCGTCAACGTTTTTCTCAAGGTCGGCATGGGCGTGCGCTTCGATTTTTCCGAGCCGCTCGAGAAGGTGGTCAACGAAGGCGTGCGTCGCGGCTACCTGAACAAGGACAATCCGCTGCGCGCCTCGGTGCTGGACGAATCCGATTTCGGCCGCAAGAACACCCGCGACAACACGCCGGCGGTGATCGCCGTGGAAATGGTCGCCGGCGACAAGCTGGCCGTGGACGTCGCGGCCAAAGGCGGCGGCTCGGAGGCGAAATCGAAATTCGCGATGCTGAATCCCTCGGACTCCATCGCCGACTGGGTCGTGAAGACCGTTCCGACCATGGGCGCGGGCTGGTGCCCGCCCGGGATGCTCGGCATCGGCGTCGGCGGCACGGCCGAAAAGGCCATGCTGATGGCGAAGGAATCGCTGATGGAGCCGATCGACATGGCGGAGCTCAAGGCGCGCGGCCCGAAGAACAAGGTCGAGGAGCTGCGCATCGAGCTCTACGACAAGGTGAACGCGCTCGGCATCGGCGCGCAGGGCCTGGGCGGCCTCTCCACGGTCCTCGACGTGAAGATCCGCACCTACCCCGCGCACGCCGCCAACCGCCCGGTCGCCATGATTCCCAACTGCGCCGCGACCCGGCACGCGCACTTCGTGCTGGATGGCACGGGGCCGGCCGAATTCGAGACCCCGTCGCTCGCCGACTGGCCGAAGGTCACGTGGACGCCGGATGCGAATTCCACGCGCGTGGATTTGAATACGCTGGATCGGAAAACCGTTCAAGGCTGGAAACCGGGCCAGCGCCTGCTGCTGTCCGGAAAGATGCTGACCGGCCGCGATGCCGCCCACAAGCGAATCCAGGACATGCTGGCCAAGGGCGAGAAGCTGCCGGTCGATTTCACCAATCGCATCATCTACTACGTCGGTCCGCGACGAGGTGGTTGGGCCAGCGGGACCGACGACGTCGACCCGCATGGACAAGTTCACCGAGATGATGCTGGCGCAGACGGGATTGATCGGCATGATCGGCAAGGCCGAGCGCGGCCCGGTCGCAGTCGAGGCGATCAGGAAGCACAAGGCCGCCTACCTCATGGCGGTCGGCGGCGCGGCTTATCTGGTCGCCAAGGCGATCCGCCAGTCGAAGGTCCTCGCTTTCAACGACCTCGGCATGGAAGCGATCTACGAGTTCGAGGTGAAGGACATGCCGGTCACGGTGGCGGTCGACGCGAATGGAACCTCGGTCCACCAGACCGGGCCGCAGGAGTGGGAATCCAAAATCCGCTCGCTGAAGATTCCAGTACACGCAGCCTGAAAACTCGCTGGGGAGCGGTCTGGGCGATGTACGCCGCAGGGGTCGCCTGCGGCGCGTTCATCGGCAAGGCGCCGCCCGCCCTGCCCGGCCTGCGCGCCGAGCTCGGCCTGACGCTCGTCCAGTCGGGCTTCATCGCGACCATGATCAACCTGCTGGGCGCGATCGTCGGCCTGCTCATGGGCGTTCTGTGCGATCGCTATGGACACAAGCGCCTGGGGCTCGTCGGCTTGCTGGTCATGGCGGCGGGCGGCTTCATCGGCGCGGCGGCGCAGGGTTACGCCGTCCTCCTCTTCTCGCGATTCCTCGAGGGCGCCGGCTTCATCCTATTCACGGTGACCGGCGCCGCGCTCATCAACGCCTCGACCGCGAACCTGCGCGACCGCAACCGCGCCATGGGGCTGTGGACCGCCTACATGCCGACCGGCGCGGCCCTCGCAATGCTGGTGACGCCCGCCGCGATGGCGCAGATGGGCTGGCGCGGGCTCTGGGTCGCCCTTTCCGTGGCGACGCTCGCGTGCGTCGTGCTCGTCTGGCGAACCGTTCCGGCGACGATACCTTCGGGCGTCGGCACTCTGCGGCTCGCCCGGGAGTCACTGGCGCAGCGCGGCAGCTGGGTGCTGTCGGTGCTTTTTCTTTTTTACGTCGCGCAATGGACTTCCGTCATGGTGTGGCTGCCGACTTTCGTCGTCGATGAGCGCGGCGGCAGCGCGGCCACGGCGGCTTTTCTCGGCGCGCTCATGGTCGCGGCCAATGTCCCGGGCAATCTGGCCGGGGGCTGGCTGCTCTCGCATGGGTTCCGGCGCGGCGCGATGGTGGTGGTCGCAAGCGCGATCTCGGCCGCCTGTTTCGCAGGAATGCTCGGCGACTGGCTGCCGGATCCCGTCCGTTTCGCCCTCGTCCTCCTGTTCTCCTGCTGCGCCGGCGCGATTCCCGCGGCGGTCCTCTCGGGTGTCCCGGTCCACGCGCGCTCGCCCGGGCATATCGCGACGACGAACGGCATGGTCATGCAGGCGGCCCAGCTCGGGCAATCGGTCGGACCGATCCTCCTCGCCTGGCTCGCCTCGCACTACGGCGGCTGGAGCGCCACGCTCGGCACCATGCTCGCGTTCGCGGCCGCCGCCGGCGCGTGCGGGGTCGCCGTGGCGCGAATCGAGAGGGCTAGAATGTCGTCATGAGACAAATCCACATCTGCGAAGTCGGCCCGCGCGACGGGCTGCAGAACGCCCATCACCTCATGCCGACCGAAGCGAAGAAGGCCTGGATCGCGGCCATGGCCGCGGCGGGCATCGAGGAAATCGAAGTGGGTTCCTTCGTGCCTCCGAAGCTGATCCCTGCGATGGCCGATACGGGAGACATTGTTTCCTTTTCTCTGGGACTAAAGGGCCTGAAAGTCGTCGCACTTGCACCCAACGTCAAGGGGTTCGAAAGAGCAGTCGCGGCCGGAGCGCACAAGGTCACCTTTCCGGTCTCCGCCTCGCGCGCGCACAGCGCGGCAAACGTGCGCATGACGCCGGAACAGATGGTCGCGCAGGTAAAGCAGTGCGTGGACATGCGCGGCAAGGCCGGGCCGGAAATCGAGGCCGGAGTGTCGACTGCGTTCGGCTGCACGATGCAGGGCGAAGTGCCCGAGGACGACGTCGTTCGGCTGGCCGTCATGCTTGCCGAAGCGGGCGTGGATTGCATCGCCCTGGCAGACACGGTCGGCTATGCCAATCCGGCCCAGATCAGGAGGCTGTTCAGGAAAGTGCAGAAGGAAATCGGCGACAAGCTCGAAGCAGCGCACCTGCACAACACGCGCGGCCTCGGGCTTGCCAACGCGCTCGCCGCCTACGAGGAAGGCGTCAGCCATTTCGATTCCTCGATGGGCGGCCTCGGCGGCTGCCCGTTCGCGCCCGGGGCGAGCGGCAACGTCATCACCGAGGACCTCGTCTTCATGTTCGAGAGCATGGGCGTGCCGACCGGCGTGGACTTCGAGAAGCTCATGAAGGCGCGCGAGCTGCTCGTGAAGGGGATTCCGGAGGAGCCGGTGTATGGGCACACGCCGCTCGCCGGCCTGCCGAAAGGCTTCAAGCGCGCCGCATGAAGCGCCTGCCCCTGGAGGGCATCCGCGTCGTCGAGTTCGCGCACATGGTCATGGGGCCGTCGTGCGGGCTGGTGCTCGCCGACCTGGGCGCCGAGGTGATCAAGGTCGAGCCGCTCGAGGGCGACAACACGCGCCGCCTGCAGCACGCCGGCGCGGGCTTTTTCCCGGTATTCAACCGCAACAAGAAGAGCCTCGCCATCGACCTGAAGAGGCCGGAGGGCAAGGCGATCGTTTACAGGCTCCTCGATTCGGCCGACGTGCTGACCGAGAACTTCCGCCCGGGCGCGCTCGACAAGCTGGGTTTTTCCTGTTCTGAAATCCAGAAACGAAACCCTCGGCTCATCTATTGCTCGCTGAAGGGCTTCCTCGACGGGCCCTACGACCACCGCGCGTCGCTCGACGAGGTGGTGCAGATGATGGGCGGCCTCGCCTACATGACCGGGCTGCCGGACCGGCCGCTGCGCGCCGGCTCGTCCGTCGTGGACATCATGGGCGGCACCTTCGCCGCGGTCGGGATCCTCGCCGCGCTGCGCGAGCGCGACTCGACCGGCAAGGGCAAGCGGGTGACGAGCGCGCTCTTCGAGAGCACGGCGCTGCTGGTCGCCCAGCACATGTCCCAGTACGAGATCACCGGCGAAGCGCCACCGCCCATGTCGGTCAAGCGCCCCGCCTGGGGCGTGTACGACATCTTCGAGACCGCGGGCGGCGGGCGCCTGTTCATCGGCATCGTCACCGACACCCAATGGGACGTCTTCTGCCGCGAATTCGGCGAAAAGGAGCTCGCGATCGACCCGCGCCTGAAGAGCAACGCCCTGCGCGTCAAGGAGCGCGGCTGGCTCATCCCGCGCCTGGGCGAAATCTTCAGGAAGTGGCCGCAAAAGGAGCTTGAGAAGAGGATCGAGGACATCGGCCTGCCCTACGCGCCCATCTCGAAGCCCTGGGACCTGCTCGAGGACCCGCACCTGAAAGCGTCGGGCGGCCTCTTCGAGACGCGTATTCCGGGCGGCAAGACCATCCGCATTCCCGGGCTGCCGATCGCGCTCGATGGCGAGCGCCTGCCAAAGCGCGCCGATCCGCCTGAATTGGGCGGAAACGGCGCGGAATTGCTGCGGGGGCTGGGCTGTTCCCCCGAGGAAGTCGCAACGCTCGTCGAGCGACGTATAGTCGCGTTTCCCACTGGAGGAGGCACCCCATGAAGAAGGTAGAGGCAGGCAACCCGTTGATTCTTGATCCGCGCCGGCGAACGCTCCTGCGCGGCATGGCCGCCCTGGGCGGCGCGCTCGCGCTCGGCGCGTGCGGCTCGATGGAGGCGATGGGCCCCGGCTCGGGCGGCAGCGCGCGCCTCTCCGGCGGGCGCCTCTCCGTGCGCTGGCTGGGCGGCGGCGTGGCCGAGCTCGCGACCCCCGACTACAGGCAGATCGCCTATGCCGATGCCTGGTTCTGGCACAACAGCGGCTGGACGCCCTTCAACGTGCCGAGGCCGGCCGAGTACGGCAGCGCGGCGGCCTTCGCCCAGTACGTGCGCGCGAAGAATCCGCAGGCGGTGCTGGTCATGCTCACGCATGATCATGGCGACCATATCGGCGACTATTTCGAGTCGCTCAAGGCGCTGGCCGACGCCGGCATCCCGGTTCTCACCACCGGGCAGAGCGATCTCATGCGCTCGCCGACCGGGCTCGTCCCGGACTTCAAGAAAGCCGGCCTGGAGCCGGCAAAAATCGTCGCCAACGGCGGCGCCGGCATGAACTTCGGCGGCATCACCCGGCACGGCGCCATGTCGGCGCGGCTGGTGCCCGCGGTGCACTCGACGCTGCACGCCTATCCGGCCGTCGGCTTCATGCTCGACCTCGGCGGCGTGCGCACCTATATCAGCGGCGACACCGACCTTTTCAGCGAGATGAAGACGCTCGGCGAGCGCTACCAGCCGAACCTCGCGCTCATCTGCGTCGGCGACGGCCCGTACACCATGGGGCCGGAGGAAGCCGCGCGCGCCTGCCAGTGGCTCGGCGTCTCGCACGCGATTCCCTACCACTACGCGCACAACCCGGCGGTCAAGGGCGTGGGGGGCGGCGAGGAGTTCCGCAAGGCGATGGCGGCCATCGCGCCCTCGGTGAAAGTCACCGTCATGAAACCGGGCGAGACGGTCACGATCCAGACCTGAGCCGTACCGGGCGCAGGAAAAGAAACGGGACCCTCGGGTCCCGTTTGTTTTTAGCGGAGCGCCTGGCGGATCTGCTCGAGCGCGCCGGGATCCTCGATGGTGGTGAGGTCCCCCGGGTCGCGCCCTTCGGCGAGCGCCTGGATGGAGCGCCGCAGCGTCTTGCCCGAGCGGGTTTTCGGCAGCAAGGTCACGAAGTGCACGGCCCTGGGCCTCGCGATCGCGCCCAATTGTTTGTCCACGGTCTGCATGATTTCTTCCGCCGAGGTTTTCTTCGCCGGGTCTTTCAATACGGCGAACGTCAAGGGCATCTGGCCCTTCAGGGGATCGGCCACGCCGACGACGGCGCACTCCGCGACGTTGGCGTGCATGTTCACCGCCTCCTCGATCTCGCGCGTGCCGAGGCGATGGCCGGCGACGTTGATGACGTCGTCGGTGCGCCCGAGGATGAAGTAGTAGCCGTCCTTGTCGCGGATGCCCCAGTCGAACGTGGAATAGACGAGCTTTTTCGAGAACGTCGAAAAGTACGTCTTCACGAAGCGCTCGTCGTCGCCCCAGATCGTCGTCATGCAGCCGGGTGGCAGCGGCGGCTCGATCGCGACGACCGCTTTTTCGTCGGCGCCCGCCTCGCTCGCGTCCGCTTCGCGCAGCAGCTTCAGGTCATAGCCGTAGGCGGGAAAGGACGGGCTGCCGTACTTGATCCGCGTCTTCTCCACGCCGTGCATCGCGGTCAGCACCGGCCAGCCGGTCTCGGTCTGCCAGTAGTGGTCGATCACCGGCTTGCCGAGGCCCTCGGAGATCCAGGCGTGCGTCGGCTCGTCGAGCGGCTCGCCCGCGAGGAACAGGTGCTTGAGCGACGACAGGTCGTACTTCTTCAGGAGCGCGACGTCGTGCTTCTTCAGCACGCGAATGGCGGTCGGCGCCGAGAACATCACGTTGACCTTGTAGTCCTGGACGATCTTCCACCACACCCCGGCGTCGGGCCGGATCGGCACGCCTTCGTAGAGGATGGTCGTCATCCCCACGATGAGGGGCGCATAGATGATGTACGAATGCCCGACCGCCCAGCCGATGTCCGAGGTGGTGAAGATCGTCTCGCCCGGGCCGCCGCAATAGATGTATTCCATCGAGGCCGCCATCGACACCGCATGGCCGCCGGTGTCGCGCTGCACGCCCTTGGGCCGGCCCGTCGTGCCGGAGGTGTAGAGGATGTAGGAAGGCTCGCTCGACTCGAGCCACTGGCAAGGGACCTCCTTGCCCGCGAAGCCTTTCGAGAAAGACGCCCAGTCCACGTCGCGGTCCTTGACGACCGGCATGTTCGGATCGAGGCCCCGGTTGAAGATCAGAACCTTCTTCGGCGGATGCTTCGAGAGCTTGATCGATTCATCCACGAGCGGCTTATAAGGGACCACCTTGCCCGCCCGGCTGCCGCCGTCGGCGGTAATCATCAGCACCGGGCGCGCATCGTCGATGCGCGCCGCGAGGCTCGCGGCAGCGAAGCCGCCGAAGACCACCGAATGCACCGCGCCCAGGCGCGCGCACGCGAGGATGGCGAACACCGCCTCGGGCATGTTCGGCATGTAGACGATCACCCGGTCGCCGCGCTTGACCCCGAGCGACTGCATCATCGCCGCGACGCGATTCACTTCCTGATGCAGCTGCCGGTAGGTGCAGGTTTCCGTTTTGTCGACTTCGGTGGAGATCCAGACGAGCGCCTTCTGGTCTCCGCGCTCCTTCAGGTGCCGATCGACGGCGTTGTAGCAAAGATTGGTTTCTCCACCGACGAACCATTTCGCGAACGGGGGCCGCGAATAGTCCAGCACCTTCGAAAAGGGCCTGTGCCAGTGGATGCGTTCCGCTTCCTTGCTCCAGAAAGCGTCGCGCTCGGCGAGCGAGCGCCGGTGAAATTCCTTGGAGGTCGTCATGCGTTCAGGTCCACCACGATACGGCCCACGATCTTCGCGTTGATGAAGTCGTCGAACACCTTGGGCAAGTCGGCAAAGGGAATCGTGCGCGCCATCTCCTTCAGCATCGGCGGCTTGAGGTCGGTCGCGAGCCGGCCCCAGACCTCGCGCTCGAGCTCGGGCGACGGCGCATCGGTCGAGTTGATGCCGAGCAGGCTCGCGCCGCGCAGGATGAAGGGCATCACCGTTGTATTGAGGCCCGGGCTCGCGGCGAGGCCGATCGAGGCGATCACGCCGTTGAACTTCATCGTGCTCGCCATCCAGGCGAGCACCTCGCCGCCGAGGTTGTCCACTGCGCCCGCCCAGGTCGCTTTGTCCAGAGGCTTGATTTTGGCGAGATCGAGCGTTTTTCGATCGAGGATGCTTTTCGCGCCCAACTTCCTGAGCTTGTCGCCTTCGCTTTCCTTCCCGGTGAGGGCTGTGACCTCGTAGCCGAGCCTGGCCAGAGCCGCGATGGCAATGCTTCCGACGCCGCCCGTGGCGCCGCTCACAACAACCGGGCCGTTCGAAGGCTTGAGGCCGTTTTTCTCCATCTTCACGATGGCGAGACCCGCGGTATAGCCCGCGGTGCCGAAGGCCATCGCCTCCCAGAGCGTCAGGTCCTTGGGCAGCTTGACGGCCCAATTGGCCGGAATACGCGCGTATTCCGAGTAGCCGCCGTGATGCTTTACGCCCAGTTCATGGCCGACGGCCAGGATCGCGTCACCTTTCGAGAAGCGGGGATCCTTGGATTCGGTGACCGTGCCCGCGAGGTCGATTCCGCCGATGCACTCGGGCCTGAGCAGGATCCGCCCTTTGCCGGTGGCCGCGAGCGCGTCCTTGTAGTTGACGTCCGAGTACGCGACCCGCACGACGAGCTCTCCCGGATCGAGATCGTTCAACGTGCAATCGACGAACTCGGCGCGAATGCTCTTGTCGACCGTCGTGAGCTTGTATGCCTTGAAGCTACCTGCCTCGGCCATCGGCCCTCCTCCGTTCGGACTGAAGATACTGCACGGATTGCATCTCGTGAAGCCTGCTGGCGGTGCGCTGGAATTCGGCCGCCGCGGTCTTCGCGTCCTCGCCCCCGTCGCTGAAGAGCTCCTCCGGCTGCGCCGCCGCCGAAACCACGAGCTTGACGCGGTCGTCGTAGAAGATATCGACCAGCCAGGTGAAGCGCCGCGCCGCATCGGAATCCTTCGCCGACATGCGCGGGACGCCCGAGAGCATCACCGTATGGAAACGCTTTGCGAGGTCCACGTAGTCGGCGTACGAGCGCGGCCCGCCGCACAACGCCTCGAAATCGAACCAGACAAGCGCGCCCGCCCGCTTGCGATAGGGAATCGTGCGGCCCTCGACATCGAGCGGATGGTCCTCCTCCTCGACGTCCTTCAGCTCCTGGAAGAT
>Ga0310810_10001918_pt1 | contig 22086 bp, 21 predicted proteins | sample NCmetagenome_FD_207641 | JGI IMG/M metagenome (GOLD analysis project Ga0310810, IMG submission 207641) | Soil microbial communities from experimental microcosm in Duke University, North Carolina, United States - NC | ecosystem: Engineered > Artificial ecosystem > Soil microcosm > Unclassified ... | reverse complement strand
TGGGCGCGAATGGCGAAGCCTTTCGCGGATGAACGCGGCGCGACGACGACGGTCTCGCGTGTTGACGTCAAGTCGGTCCGCGACCATTCGTGCAGGAATTCGGCAATCGTCCGGTGAAAGAACTCGTCCGGGCTGCGCCATGGCTTGAGCACGAAATAATCCATGCGCCCCAACGCCATCGATCGATGAATGATCTCCGCCGTGCGTCGGTCCGCCCAGGCGCCGAAATCGATGAGCACAGCGCGTTGGGCCCGCGGGTGCAGCTCATTGACCTGCGCGAGCAGGTCTTCACATGGCAGGCCGCCTGTCCACTTCGCCGCCATAACCAGCGCGACGTCTACCCCCTTGTCGCGCAGTGCCGCCAACCCATCGAGCGCACGGGCCGCAGACGTTTCGAACTCGAGCTGATAATCGGCCGAGTAACGTCGTGTCAATTCCGCGCGAAGGCGCTCCAGCGCCTGCGGGTTCTCGTCCATCGTCAGGATCACGGGACGCGGGTGCTGAATCTCCGTCGATGGCATTTGGCTTCTCCTGTGCGACCTGCCCTTCGTTCCGACACAACCGCGCGTCTTGATGGTGGTGCACGACACGCTGCCGACATACGCGTCATCGGTCGTTCTGACCCGCAATGAGCGCGTGGTTGTAGTGAAGGCCCGTCTTTCTGTACGCACTGATCAGGACAAGAACCCCGGCGAGAGAGCGCGGATTGGCACGAATCCGCGCTCTCCGACCTCGCGATTACGCCGGCAGCTTGGCGCCGAGCACTTCGAGCGGCTCGATTGATGGAGGCGCCGCGAACAGCGCGGCCGCCTGCGCCATCAGCGCCTGCGCGATCGGGCCGTTCAAGTGACGCTGCCGTGCGGCTTCGTCGCCAAACGCATCGAAGATGGCGAACGTCGACGGTCCGAGACGGAGTGCGAACCACATCAGCGTGGTCGCCTCCTGATTGGCGAGGGCGAGGCCCTGACGCAGGAAGTCGGCGACCTCCTTCTCCTTGCCCGGTTTGGCTTCGAGGCGGGCGAACAGTGCAAGCTTCATGACGCATCTCCTTCATTGGAGGGCTCCAACGCGAGCCCTCATCCGGATCAGGAGATTAGCTGCTGTATGCGAGTTGGACCATTGACAAGAACGCCATAGTTGATATCGTTCTTGCCATGCACGTCTCCGTCCTCACGCTCGACAGCGTCTTCGATACGGGATTGGCAACGGTCTTGGACGCCTTTCAGACTGCGAACGAACTCGCGGATCTGTCGGGTCTCTCGTCATCGCGGTTTGACGTCACCGTCGTCGGCGTTCGCAAGAGCGTGAAGACGTCGCAGGGTTTCACGGTTCCCGTTCGTCCCGTGCCCAAGCGGACTCCGGATTGCGTGGTGGTGCCGGCGATTGGTTTCAAGATGCCCGAGGCGCTGGAGCGAGCGCTCGTACGGCCAGACATCCGTGACGCCGCTGCGGTGCTTCGGCAATGGCACGAGCGGGACGCCATGGTGAGCGCGGCCTGTATCGGTACGTTCGTGCTCGGCGAGTCCGGCCTGCTCGACTATCGCGATGCAACCACCACCTGGTGGCTCGCTCCGCTGTTCCGGGCGCGCTATCCGACGGTGCGCCTCGATGAATCACACATGATCGTCAAGTCAGGGCGGATCGTCACCGCCGGAGCGGCCTTGAGTCACATGGATTTGGCGCTGTGGCTGATCCGGCAACACAGCCCGAAACTTGCCGCCCTCACAGCCAAGTACTTGATTGTTGATTCGCGGCCGTCGCAGTCCGCATATGTCCTCACCGATCACCTGGTCCACACTGATCCGCTGGTGGAACGATTCGAACGCTGGGCGCGCACCAGGCTTGCGCACGGGTTCTCGCTCGACGAAGCCGCGAAAGCGGTCGCATCCAGCAAGCGGACGTTGGCGCGGCGCATGCACGCCGTGCTGGGAAAGTCACCCCTCTCCTACTTTCAGAGCCTGCGTGTGGAGCGCGCAGTCCACCTGCTGAAGACGGGCAACGAGAGCGTCGATGAAATTGCCGCGCGTGTCGGTTACGCGGATGGCGTTACGCTGCGAACGCTCCTGCGCCGTCACCTGGGTTATGGGATCAGGGAGATCCGTAGAGCGCATTGACCGCACCGCGTGCGGGCGGCTCGATGGTGCAGGCTGGCCTACCGGCGTCCGCTATTGACTGGCACGAACTTCTGCACACGTTTACCGGTCTCGACCTCGCCCGTGTAGATGTTCCCCTTCGAGTCTGCGGCGACGCCGTCGATGAAGTGGAACTGCCCGGCCATCCGTCCGTTATCCCCAATGGAACCGACCGTCATGCCGGTCTTTCGATTGACGATCCAGACCTTGTCATTGGCGCCGTCAGCCACGAACACGAAGTTCTGCTGCGGAGCGGGGGAGAAGGCCAGATTGAACACCGTGCCGCACGGACCGTACTTGTCGCTGCCTGGTCCGCCGCACTCGCTCCCGCGCGCCGGCGTCGACGTGTGAATCCAGAACTGCGTGACGAACGTTCCCTGCTTCGTGAAGACCTGCACTCTGTCGTTTCCGCGATCGCAGACGTAGACCAGACCATCATGGGAAAGATGAATGCAGTGGAGGACGTTGAACTCCTTGATGTCCGGGGGAGGCCCTGACGTGTCGTACGGAGGCACGCGATCGTTGGGGATGTCGCTGAGCGGCACACCTTTCCCGCCCCAGCCGCGCTTGAATGCACCGGTATCCATGTCGAACACGAGGATCCGTTTGTTGATGAACTCAGTGTCAGCGACGTACAGCTCGTGGGCGTCCTCGTCGAAGTCGAATCCGGCCACACCGCTGATAAACACATCTGTCTGCTGGTTGTTCTCGACAAGCGGCGGCGGTGTCTGTCCCGCAGGGGCGGGCGGCGGCCGATGACCGAAGTCTTTGAGGAGCTTGCCGTCCCGGCTGAACTTCAGGATGCTGTCGCCTCGACCTGTTCCCGATATCCAGACGTTGCTGTCGCGATCGACGTTGATCGTCTGCTCCCCGGGCCAGTTCGGAACGTACCCGGGACCGCCCCACCCCTGAATGAGGTTCCCAGCAGGATCGAACTCGAGAATCGCGGGGCCGGCAATGCAGCAGTCGGTGCGCGGCGGGTTGGTCGATGCGCCGTTCTCGTCAGGACGTATCTGCCGCGACCGGTTGAATACCCAGACGTGATCGTCAGGACCGACGGCCAGCGTGGGCACCTGCTGCATGATCCACTTGTGTGGCAGCGGCTTGGGCCAGAACGGGTCGACCCGGTACGCCGGCGGCGCCTGCGCGCGTGACATCGGCCCACCCAGCAGCATCCACGCGGCACACACGACAAGCACCACCACATGCGCGTCCGCGCGTCTTCTCGCTTTCACCATCGGCCGCTCCTATCTCAGACCCACGCGTCGTTAGTCGGGTGTTCGCAGGCGCATGATGATCGTTCCCTTGTGGCTGAGCACAACGGCGCCCTCCTGGTTGACCAGCCGGTACATCGTCGTCACGATGCCGCGATCGCGCTTGGACTCGGAACGACGTTTCGACTCCCATGTCACGTCGAGCCAGAGCTCGTCGCCGGCGCGCACCGGTTGATGGAAGCGGATTTCATCCCACCCGGCGGCGGCGATCACCGCCTCCTGAATCGGGACGCGATGCATCAGCAGGACACGAATGGCGAGCGTGTGCGAGCCCGAGGCCGTAAGCCCTTGCAGGTGCGGCGGCAGCGGATCCCACCGCTGAGCGTAGCTGATGATCTCCTCGGCATCGACACGGTAGCCGCCGACCCGCATCGTTGCCCCCACGGGAATGTCCTCGTAGAACACGCGAATATTGTGGCGCGGTTCCTCGCCACATCAAGACCACCACGAATCGGGCGCTGCAAAAAAGGCTTCGGAGAACAACATCAATTCCCAACGGCACTGTCGCGAGAATGCGCCGGTCATCTCCGAAAAAGGGCCCATAACCATTGACGAGAATTGGATATTGATGCCGTTCGATGGTGACGAACACTCCCGCGCGCGCGATTTGACATGGTCGATCTGCAATCGTATAGTCCGCGTGCCAGGCAGCCGTTAGACCGGCATTCATTCCTTCAAATCAAGCCTGGCGAGTCCTGATACGACGATGCGCCGCGCGGCGAGATCGCGTCGGACAGCCTCTGAAGATCGTACTGACTGCAAGAGAGATCGTGTTTCTCAATGACGATCTTGGGCACCACGGCGATATTCGGTAACTAGGGAACCAAAGATCCAGCGAGCAAACGGGACCTGATAGATGCTCGTGTCGATGGGTTACTTGGGGTTGATCTAAGGAGGAGGCCATGGTCCGGAGGAGCTGCCTTGCCCCGCTTATGGGAACCGTCACATCCGTGCTGCTTACATCAACTGCCTGGGCACAGCAGGCGAGCGGGATTGCCGGTGAGGTGAAAGATGCATCAGGGGCGGTACTCCCAGGCGTAACCGTCGAAGCGTCGAGTCCGGCGCTGATTGAAAAGGCCCGCAGCGTTGTCAGTGATGGCGAGGGCCGGTACAGCATCGTCAATCTGGTGCCGGGCACCTATACGGTGACGTTTACGCTCCCTGGCTTCAACACGTTTCGTCGAGAAGGCATTGCACTGACCTCGGGGTTCACCGCGACGGTGAACGCGAATCTGGCGGTCGGCGAGCTGCAAGAGACGGTCACCGTGAGCGGTGCGACTCCGCTCGTGGATACGCAGAATGTCCGCAAGCAGACGGTCATCACCAGCGAACTCCTCGATCTGTTGCCAAGCAGCACGAAGCATTGGGGCATGCTCGTCCAGGTCACGGCGGGCTTTACGGGCCAGGCCGATGTCTCCGGCACCCTGAATCAGAATCTGGGCGGCACCTTCCATGGCAAGTCGGGCAGCAAGCGGCAGTTTGAGGGCATGGGGATCGACTGGTCGGGCGGAAACATCGGCTACATTGCCAACTCCGCCATGGTGCAGGAAACCTCGATTCAGACCAGCGGGATCTCGGCCGAGACTAATGCCGACGGTGCGGTCGTCAACATGATCCCGAAGGATGGCAGCAACACCTTCAGGTTCGGTCTCAACGGGCTGTTCACCAACAACAAGCTTGAACACAGCAACATGAACGACGATCTGCGTGCCCGCGGCCTGACGACGGTCAGTCTGATTTTGCAGATCTACGACGCCGGCGGCACCGCAGGAGGACCGATCAAGAAGGACAAGGTCTGGTTTTACAGCTCGCTGCGACGCTGGGGCAACAAGCACCAGATGGCGGGTAATTATTTCAATAAGACCCAGGGCACGATGTTCTATACGCCCGATTACGATCGGCCGGCATTCCGATACCAGTGGTACCTATCGAGGGCGGGTCGCGTGACGTGGCAGGCATCTGAGAAGAACAAGATCGCCCTGTTTGCGGATTGGGCGCATCAGTGCATCTGCCGAGCGCTTGGATCGCTGGGGTCGGCACCCGAGGCCGGCAGCAATTTCATGTTCGACCCGGTCGGGCTGTATCAGGGAACCTGGAGCTCGCCGCGGACCAATCGGTTGCTGCTCGAAGGTGGTCTGAGCCTTGCCGTGTTCAACTTCCCACGCTTCCGGCACCCAGGCGTCAGCCCGAACGACATCTCCATCCTGGAGCAGTCGACGAATTACCGGTACAACAATTTCGACACCTACACGAGTCCCACCAATTATGCGCCGCGCTTCGTCCAGCGATTCTCGGTCTCTTACGTGACGGGGTCGCATGCCATGAAATTCGGATTCCAGAACGAGTCGGGCTCACAAAAGACGACAACCTCCGTCGACGGCACCAATCCGGGCAACGTCAACTACACGTTCAACAACGGCATACCGGTGAGCATCACGCAGTATGCGACGCCCTACACGATCTTCAGCCGGTATCGGTGGGACACGGGGATCTACGCACAGGATCAGTGGGCGATCAAACGCCTGACGCTCAACTACGGCCTGCGCTTTGAGTATTTCAACGGATCCGTGCCCGCGCAGCACCTCGATGCCACGCCGAATAACTGGGTCCCCGCGCGCGACTTTGGAGCCGTAAAGAACGTACCGAATTGGAAAGATCTGTCGCCCCGACTGGGCGCCGCGTACGACTTGTTCGGCAACGGTAAGACCGCTCTCAAGTTCTCGCTGGGACGCTATGTGGCGAAGACAGGGATTGCGCTCGTCGCCTCCAACAATCCCATCCAGACGTCGGTGAACTCGGTGAATCGGTCGTGGACCGATGCCAACGGGAACTACTATCCCGATTGTGACCTGGGGAATCGGGCGGCGAACGGTGAGTGCGGGGCGATGTCGAATCTGAATTTCGGCGGCCGTGTGGTCACGACTGTCTATTCAGACGAGGTGATGCGCGGCTTTGGCGTCCGCCCCTACAACTGGGATCTGTCGACAGAGGTACAACACGAGCTGACCTCGGGGATCTCGATGACCGCCGGTTACTACCACAGTTGGTACGGGAACCACACTGTGACCGACAACATCCTGGTGGGACCATCCGATTTCGAGCCCTTCAGCATCACGGCGCCCGCCGATTCCCGCCTGCCCGACGGCGGCGGCCACCGAGTGAACGGCCTGTATGACATCTTGCCGGCCAAATTCGGGCAGGTGAGCAACGTGGTCAAGCTGGCGTCGGACTTCGGGAAGCGGCAGCAAGTCAACGATTTCGTCAACTTCGGTATCAATACGCGGTTCGGCTCGGGCATCCGGTTCGGTGCCGGAGTCGACACGGGCCGTACCGTCAACGATACGTGCTTTGTCGTCGACTCCCCGCAGGAATTGCTCAACTGTCGACTCGTCACCCCATTCAAAGGGTCCACGCAGCTGAAGATGTTTGGCAGCTATCAGTTGCCCGCCGACTTCTCGTTCAGCGGCATTTACCAGGACGTCTCCGGGATCAACTACACGGCCAGCTACGCCGCCACCAACGCACAAGTCGCCGCGTCGCTGGGGCGTAATCTGGCGGCGTGCGGAGCGCGGCCGGCGTGCACGTCAACGGCGACCGTCCCGCTGATTGCACCCAACCAGGAGTTCGAGGGACGGTGGCGTCGGCTTGATCTGCGACTGAGCAAGTCGATCATGCGGGGACCAAAGATCCGTGTGCAGGGAAATGTGGATGTGTACAACGTGATGGGCAGTGCGGGCCTCATTCAGGAGAACCAGACGTACGGCAGACAGTGGCGATTGCCTACGGAGCTCGAAGATCCGCGCATCGTCCAGTTCAGCGCACAGCTGGAGTTCTGAGGGACGACCGCGCGGTTTGACATCGTGGATCTCCAATCGTATAGTCCGCATCCAGTTCGGCTCACACTCCTCGGGCAATCTGGCGCGGATCCTGGTTGCGACTCCCATCCTCGAGTAATTCGGCGCGGACCCCCGGTATCTCTTTCGACAACGGAGGTCGGAATGGTCTCGATAAGACTTCGAAGGGTAACGGCAACCGCGGCAGCGGCTGCCGGTGCGGTGTGTTTGTCGATCGTCATCGCTCAGGCGCAGAGCGCCACGACGCCACGTCTGGCTGACGGCCGCCCGGATCTGAGTGGCATGTGGTATCACCGCATCGGGGAGCCAGCGCCACAAATCAAACCTGGCGAGTCTTACGATGCGAAAAATGCGCCGCGCGGCCAGGTGACGCAGTACCCCGTTGGGCGGCCGAAGTACAAGCCCGAGTTCCTCGCGAAAGTAAAGGATCTCGACGAGCACCAAGTGGACGTCGATCCGGCTTGGTATTGTCAGCCGCCGGGTGTGCCGCGCATTGGGCCGCCACAGAAGATCGTCCAAACCGCCAAAGAGATCGTTTTCCTCTATGACGACTTGTCCGGCAACTTCTTTCGTGTTGTCCGGATGAACAGCACGCACCGCACGGATATCGACCCGTCAGCCCACGGCGACTCAATCGGTCGCTGGGAAGGCGACACACTCGTCGTCGATGTCACGAACCTGGACGACTCGACGTGGCTGACCGACAACGGCGCCTTCCACAGCGACAAGACGCACGTCGTGGAGCGCCTTCGCCGTGACGGCGAGAGCCTGCACTACGAGGTCACCGTGGAGGACCCCGTGGTGCTCGCCGAACCGTGGGTGCAGCGGCCGCGTGATTTGAAGCGGATGACGAACTACGACATCGAAGAGGCTCCGTACTGCGCCGAGAAGGACCGGAGCCACATGCAGGATCTCTCGCACCACGGCAACATCCGCTGACGCGCTCGTCCTAGCAGAAGAGGAAGGATAGAGATGAGAAACACATGGTTCCGGGTGCTGGTGGGTGTGTTCACGTTGCTGTTGGCGCCGCGCCTTCAGGCGCACCATTCGTTGACCGCAGAGTTCAAGCCTGCCGAGACGGTCACGCTGAAAGGCGTGATGACGAGCATCGAGTGGATCAATCCGCACATCTATATCTATTTCGATGTCGTGGATCCGAAGGACGGGTCGAAGTCGCAGTTCGCGGTTGAGACGTTCCCGCCCAATCACATGCGATCGCGGTACGGCCTCACCAAACAGCTATTGAGCGCCGATTTCGACAAGAAGGAGATGCTCACGATCGAGGTGAACCCCGCCAAAAACGGCAAGCCGCTCGGCTGGCTTACAAAGCTCACCTACCCTGATGGCCACTTCATCAAGTTGACCGCCGAACCGGGGAGCGCCGAAGCGAACTAGCAGCGCGCAATACGAATTCGCACGCGGCGGACTGGAGATACGACGGCTCATCCTCCGGTTCGCCGTCACGTCTGCTGGCGGCACGTCCGCCGCTTCCAAGACACACGTCGCTTCTTCTAACCGCTCAATACCCCAACTGCGCCCAGAAGGCGCAGTGATGCTCCGCTACCATCTGCTCCCACGGCACGACGACGTCGCCTTCGGGCTGGAACCGCATCACAGTACCTTTCTCGCTGTTGTTTCCCGCAGTCACCTGCGACCACTGGAGAGTGCCGCCAGTGGGGCGCCCGCTTTGCGCGAACGTCGCCCAATACCGCTTCATGCGCTCTGCCATGCTTGCTTGTTCGGCCGTCCGTGCGGCGGGGGCCGCTGCGTAAAGGATCGGGACCTCTGCGGTGTGCAGCGAGCCCGCCTCGAACCCGGGGAACCCCTGCGCGACGGAGCCGTGCGGATCGTCAAGCTCATAGGCGAACGTCGTCGTTACTTTGCTCAGCGCGTTTCCAAGTTCCGTGAGCATCGGGCAGACACCAATGCCATTCGGAATGCCGCTGTCACTCGCGACGGCACCCGCCGCGTACGCCAGATCTGGAAACGCGTCAGCAGCGTATTCGGCGCCGATTACGGCACCGAGCGGTCCGAACGTGGTCGTCAGGTACTTCTCGTAGGTGGCGCGCGTGGCAGGGAACCCTGTGATCGAGAGCGGATTGCGCCGCTGCTCGTCGTGGTTCGCGCCGACCATTACGGGGATGCGTATGGTGCCTGCCGATGCAATCGCCTCGATCGGAGCGCGTGGCATAAGGTGACCGCCGACGTTGGCCGTGAATGTACCGTTGCCAGCCGATGCCGCCTGCAGGGCGGCTGCCGTTTTCGAACGCAGGCAAGGCACGAACGCGGCGGCGCTGCCGCAGCCCGCCTTCGCCGCGACGGCGGCGCCCTGCTGAAGCGCAGCCTGGTGGCCGATTATGTACCCCGACGTATTGGTGCACTCTCCGCTTTCGATGATGGCGCGGTGGAACAGACGTTCACCCTCCGGAGCCGTGATCAGCGCGCAAACACCGATGCCGCCCGCCGACGTTCCCGCGAGCGTGACGTTGTTGGGATCACCGCCAAAGGCCGCAATGTTCTTCTGGAGCCAGCGAAGCGCTTCGGCCATGTCCGCGAGGCCGTAGTTGCCGGAGGAGGCGTGGTCCGCGCTTTCCGCGTCAAGTCCGGGCAGACCGAGCCAGCCGAATACACCGAGGCGATAATTGATCATCACCACGACCATGTCGTGTGCACCCGCCAGCGGCGAACCGTCGCGGGCGCTGCCGGACCCGCCAGCGAACCCGCCGCCATGAACGTAGACCAGTACCGGCATTGGGCTTTGCGAGGATCGCCGCGCCGGACGGTAGACGTTCAGATAAAGACAATCCTCGCTGGGCGGGGGAAGACCCTCGGGCGAGTTGTTCTGCATGCAGGGTGCCGGGAATGCTGTCGCGTCACGGCTCCCGCGTGGATATGGGTTCGGCGCCAGTGGAAGTGTCCACCGCAGCTCGCCTACTGGCGGCGATGCGTACGGAATCCCGCGGAACTGATCGACGGCCGCCACGGTAATGCCATCGAGCACTCCCTGTTCGGTGCGGATCGTCGGCCCAGCGGATTCCTGCTGCGAATGGATCGGCGAGATGCCTCCGAGAAAGGTCATCCACACGATGAGCGTGAGGCCCGTTCTCCCAGATATGCGGGAAACAGTAACCATTCGGTCCACGCATGTCCTCCTCGCGGCCAACGGTGCCGGAATAGTTAGTGTCTGCGGCCATATGACGTGCCTTCTTTGATAGACGAGCGTCGGAGCCACCCATAGATTAGTGCCCCTTAGGGCCTATCTGCACGACGTCATCGCCGCGCGAGCTGCGGGTCCACGCCTACTTCCCCGCGTTGCGAATCCGGTTCGAGAATTGATCGACGTATTCGAGGACGCCCTGTGTCACGCCGTCGGCATGCGCGGCGGGCGCACCGCCGGCGATTCCGCCCCTGTGCAGCAGTTCGACCTGCAGGAGTACCGGCGACACCGTGTGCGGCAGCTTGGCGGCGGCATGTGAATAGATGGTCACATCGTACCGGGACACGCATAGCCCGCTTGAGGTCTTCGCGGTATTGATGTTCAGGTACATATAGGTGTCGTCGTCCGAGTTGCGCACGACCTTGAAGCCGGCGTCGGACAGGTGCTTCGACACGGTCGTCTCCAGCGCATCCTGCTTAAGACCGCACGCGACCGCATCGCTGCTCAAGTCCTCCAGAACGAGGCCAAGCCTTGTCAGTCCCTTCAACGCCGCGTCGGGCCTTTGATCGATCGGCGCGCTTGCGGGGGGTGCCGGCGCGGCCGGAGCGGTAGACGCTGTGGATGCGGAAGGGGGGACCGCCGGCGCGGATACGGGCACGGGTGCAGGCGCCGCCCTCGTGTCGGTCGCGACCATCGGGTCGTAGACGCGCCTCACCTTGTCGCCACCGCCGCGCTCGACGAACTCCACGTCGACAATCAATTGCATCGGATTGGGGTTGATCGAATAGACGTAGCGCAGCTGCCGTCCCGTGCCGGCCTTGTAGACGACGACGAGACGGCCGCCGTCCCACGTCGTGTTCGCGACCGACGTGACCCTGCCGAGTGTGACGGTGTCGTCGCGGCCGTCCGTGTGTAGCGTCCGCGCGGGCGCGCGATCCGGGGTGATAGTGACGTCGTTCGGCGTCACCGCGATCGTCAGGTGATCGAAGGGATTCCGCACTTCGTCGGTGAGCGTCGAGATGCGCTGCGAGTCCTCTTCCGTCTCGCGCACGATGCGTGGCGCGCCGAAGCCTCCGCGGTTCCCGACACCGCCTCCAGTGCCGCTATTCCCGGCGTTACCTCCACCGCCGCGATTCGCGCCCCGGCCGCCACCGCCGCGCCGCCCGCCTCCGCCGCCAACAGGGCCGGCGCCCGGCTCGAGCGCCCCGAGGAAGTCGGCGCTGAATCCGATGTCGGTCGGAAACTGGCTGAGTTGCCGGTTCAGCGTCCACGCACCGGCGAGTTGCGTGGGGCTTTGCGCCGCAAGCGAAGTCGGATACGCGATGGCTGCGACGAGCAGCAGGCACGGCGGAATGAATCGTGAGCCGGTCATATACCTTCCTACGATACGCGGCGGCACGTTGTTACGCGAGTGATGTATGCAAGATCCTCGACGTCGCTCCTGGCACGGGCTATCCTCCCTCAAGATGTGAATCGCAGACGATTTCTTCGGCAGGCCGCGACTGCGTTTCCTCTCGCCGCCGCAGCGGTTCGGGGCGTCTCAACGCGTGTGCTCGATGCCGACGCCCCTGTTGTGATCGTCGGCGCCGGTCTCGCCGGCCTGCGCACGGCTGATCTTCTGCACAAGGCCGGCCTATCTGTCATCGTCCTGGAAGCCCGGGCACGTCCGGGCGGCCGTGTGCTCACTGTGCGGGCACCGTTTGACGAGGGTTTGCATGCAGAGGCTGGCCCGTCACGAATCGCGGGTGCGCACGCGGCAGTACTGCGAGCCGCGCGCGCCTATAAATTGCCGCTCGTGCCCCTCGTGGCCTCGGGTGCCGACGTTACAGCGGTGAACGGTCGCCCGGCGAGCACGCTCCAGGGGCAGCGAGCATGGATGCTGGATTTGAAGCGCGACGAACAGATGACGACGCCAGCGGAGCTGCTGGAACGGTATGTCGGTAAACTGCCGCGCGAGCTGAGCGACCCGCGCGCCCCTCGAGAGGCGTTTGGCGGGTGGCAATCGTACGAGCGGCTTACGTGGCCGGAATGGCTGCGATCGCGCGGGGCCTCTCCGGCCGCCATCAGGCTCATGACGGCAGGCGGTGACTCCAGCGGCGTCTCTGCGCTCTACGTGCTGCGTCAGTACGCCATGCTTCGCGCGTCGACGCAGCGCTACACCATCGGTGGCGGCATGGACAGGTTGCCAGCTGCGATGGCGGCGTCGCTGGGCGGCATCGTCCGCTACAATGCGCCGGTGGTTCGCGTCGAGCGTCAAACGAGAGGATTCCACGTGGGCTATCGCGAGGGTGCTGCCGTCAGGAGCGTGACGGCCGCGCGCGTGGTGTTTGCCGTCCCGGCGAGTACGATGCGGCAGATTGAAATAAAACCCCGATTGTCTGGTGTGAAGGAACAGGCCGTCGAGCAGCTCTCGTATTATGACGGCGTTCGTTTCCTGATTCAGGTGAAGCGCCAGTTCTGGAAAGCGGCAGGGTTGAGCGGTTCCGCGAGAACCGACCGAGCGACCGAAATCTGGGATGCGGCCAGCGATCAGACTGCGTCCTCACGCGGAATTCTCGCTGCCACGACCGGAGGTGACATGGCCCGACGCACGCTCGGCATGACACCCGACGCGAGCCTCTCTTTCGGCGTCGATCTCATGGCCGACGCATTTCCCGGCATTCGCTCCGAGTTCGAGAAGGGCACCTCCTACCGCTGGAGCACCGAGCCCTGGACGCGCGGCGCATTCGCTGTGTATCGTCCCGGGCAGATGACGACGCTGATGCCGGTGCTCGCGTCCGCGGAGAACGGCCTTCACTTCGCGGGAGAACACACGTCGATCTGGACTGGGTGGATGGAAGGGGCGCTCGAATCGGGCGAGCGCGCGGCGCGCGAAGTACTGAACGCCATCGGCCGGCCCTGGCCCGAGCAGACGGGGTCTACGCGATGATTGTCGTCCTGCTCATTGTTCACGGGCTATTGGCGGTTGCCCTGCTCGGAGCGATCACGCATCAGGCGCTCAGCGTGATCGCCGTTGCGCCGGCGGCACATGGCCGATGGAACTTTGTCGACCGATTCCGTGGCGTCGATGCCACCGCGTACGCAACGCCGATCGTGGTGCTGTTTGCCGTCACCGCCATCGGCGGCGCGCTGCTGTATCCCCAGTACCGGATCGACGTGCGACCGGCCCTCGAGGACACGCAGAACTCCGCCGCGAACGGAGTGTTCGAAATCAAGGAACACCTTGCGGCGATCGGGTTGGGACTGTTGCCCGCTTACTGGCTGTACTGGCGGAGGCTCACCGGACCGGATACGGCCGCAGCACGCCGCTACCTCACGTGGCTTCTCGCGTTCTTCGTGTGGTGGAGCTTCATCGTCGGACATGTGCTCAACGACATCAGAGGATTGCTGCCATCATGACGGGTTCCAGGCTGACAATCTTTTCCATTGTGTTCGGGGTGTTCTATCTCGCCGCCTTCTATTACGATCTGGCGCTTTTTCGGTATTACCCTGAGGTCGGGCAATTCCATTTTCTCCGCAATGACAATCTCGGCGTGGTAATACTGTGGTACGGCTGGATTGCCACCTCGGCGCTCGCGAGCGCGGCGATTGCGCTTGCGGTACCAAGAAACATGGCCGATCGCCTCTGGCCCGGATGGGCGTGGATCGTTCCGACGGCGGTAGTGATCGGGATGCTGATTTACGAGCGCCGGTGGTTCGTCTCATAACCGGAGGAGCAGATGAAGAAACTGGCGACGGTTGCGGCGCTTGTCCTCGCGAGCGCGGGAACGCTCCTGGCGAATGGTCAAGCCTTCTTCATGGCGCCGAACAGAGGTCCGGTGGAACTCGTCTACTTCGCGCGCGTCAAGGACGCGCACACGGGTAGACCAATCCAGAAGAAACCGTACGTCACCATCGTCGATCCGTTCAGCGGGATTGTCATGCCGTTCCAGGGCGACGCCCCGGGACACTTCAGGAGCCCGGACGTCGGCGCCGCGATTCTGGAAGTCAGCTCTCGGCCCTTCGACACCAAGCAGTTCGAAATCGTCGTCACCGCGGCAGGCTATCAGACGGTGAAGGTTCGGAACATCCCGCGTCGGTCGAAGGGCGCCGTCGAACTGAATGTGAAGATGGAGCCGAAAGCAAACGCCGCTAACACCAGCGTCAGCGAATCGACGGTGGCCGCGACTCAACCCGACGCGGCTGGCGGCGGCAGCAGCGCGCCCGTGGATTCGTCAAAGCCGACGTTCTTCCTGTTGGCAGCCTGCTTCGGTCTGGCGGCTATTTCAGCGGTGGCGCAAACAGTAGGCCGCCGCGAGTCCACAGGGCGTTAGGCCCGCGCTCGAGCGCAATCGGCGTGGCCATTCCGAGGTTGCGCTCGAACACCTCGCCGTAGTTGCCGACCTCTGTAATGACGTGCCGGGCCCACGCCTCGTCGAGGCCCAGCGCGGCCCCATTCCCGGCACTCACTCCGAGCAGCCGCGCGATGTCGGGATCGTTCCGCGCCTCCATCTCTGAGACATTCGCCGAGGTGACGCCGAGGTCTTCGGCGGCAATCATCGCAAAGACGGTCCAGCGCAGGACGTTGAACAGGTCGACGTCCTCCTGACGTACGAGCTGGGCGAGCGGCTCCTGCGAAATTCGATCGTCGAGAATGCGGAAGCCTCGCGGATTCTCCATCGTGCTGCGGACCGAGGCCAGCTCGGATACATCGGCGCTGAACGCCTGACAACGCCCTTCCGCCAGTGCACGGCCAGCAGCCGGGCCGTCGGCGACGGCGACTTTGTCGAGCGGAATCTGGTGGCGTCGGAAGTACGCGGTCAACGTGACGTCGTGTTCCGAATTCCCGGCCACGCAGACGGGGACGCCTGCCAGATCCGTCGTGTGATTCGCGTGCAGGTGCTCGCCGACGAGGAATCCCTGCCCATCGTAGAACGTCACCGGACCGAACAACACGTGCATCCCTTCACGCCGCAATGACCACGTCAAGCGTCGCGAGACGATGTCGATATCATTGGAACGCTGAAAGCGATCGATCGAGGCGACCGGCTGGTAGCGGATCCGCTCGGCGGACCCGACGACGGCGGCCGCTACCGCGCGGCAGATATCGATGTCAAACCCGCTGTAGCGGCCCTGGCTATCGACCTGGGCGAATCCGGCGATCCCCGGGAAGACGCCGCACACGAGAAAGCCGCGCTGCCGGATGCGCGATACGCGCGATCTCTGAACCAGGCCGTTGCATGACGCCGAAAGGATGGCGGCGATGAGGATCGTCGCGACCGACCGCCACATGATGATGAAATGGACAACGAGTGTACAACGGAGGCGCAGCTGAAGGTGCGCCTCTACGACTGTTTGTAGAGGGTACGAACGGTTTGCAGAGGCGGACCTTGAGGTCCGCCACAACCGACTGTCCATCAGGTGAGGGAACAATGCCAGCATCGAACACGCTCGTCCGGGCAATTCTTCCCGCGGTCATCGGCGCGCTGATCGGCGGCGGTGCGGTTGCGTACCTCCATCGAAACGATGTCACAGCGGCCACCGGTTCGAACGCGATCAACGCCGCAGATGAAGGTCGGGCGAGAGACGATTCCGGCGCGTTGCGCGCCGACGTTGCCCGCCTGAAGGCGAACGCGCCATCTCAGTCACACACGATGGCCGACGTCGGATATCACTGGACCAATCTCTGGTTCGCCGCCGAAAAGAAGAACTGGCCGCTGGCCCAGTTCTACTTCGAGGAATCACGCGCACACATCCTGTGGACGATCCAGTTGAGACCGGTGCGGAAGGGGCCGGACGGAAACGACGTGAACCTCGTGCCGATCTTCGAGAGCATCGACACGAGCGCGTTCAAGGCAGTGGCCGACGCCATCCAGGCTCAGAATTCAACCGCATTTACTGCGGCGTATCGCGAGACGCTGCAGGCCTGCTACGGCTGTCACAAGACCTCGGGCAAGCCGTATCTGCGTCCCATGGTTCCGACTGAGCCGGGGCAGTCGATCATCAACGTCGACGCTGCGGCCACCTGGCCGCAGTAGGGCGCTATCCGCCGCCGGCGGGGTACTTTTAAAGGCAGTCGTATCAACGTGAATCTGGTTGTGGGAAACCGAGTCCTCGATCCGACCGATCGCTTTCGCATACCGACAATCGCTGTCGGTGGCAGGCAGCATCGCTGGCTGTATTGGGGCCTGCTGGCAGGCGCTGCCGCCATCTATGTCGCCCGTTGCTGGCAGTTCGATTTCATCGCGGACGATGCCTTCATAAGTTTCCGCTACGCTCGGAACGTGGCTCGCGGACTCGGGTTCGTGTTCAATCCTGGCGACCGGGTCGAGGGCTACTCGAACTTTCTCCTTGTCGCTCTGCTCGCTGGACTCAATCGGCTCGGCGTCGACATCGTCACGGCAGGACGGATCTGCAGCATGACTGCCGGCACCGCAATGGTCTTTCTGACCGCGACGCTGGTGCGGCGGATCATGCCTGGACGACCATGGGTGGATATCGGGGCGGCGTTTCTGGTTGCGGTGAATCCGTTCGTCGCGACGTGGGGCGCTTCAGGACTCGAAACAACAATGTTCGGCGCGTTGCTCCTGCTGACGCTGAATGCATTCGTAGGCGGCGGCATGACGGCGTCGCGGTTCGCGCGTGCCAGCGTATGCGCGCTCTTGCTGGGTGCGACACGTCCTGAAGGAGTTGTCTTTTATCTCGTCCTGGTGGCGACGTTTTTCGCGCGGAAGCACGATGATGAACGGCCGCGTCCTCTCGCGCTGATATTTCCCGGGTTGCTCCTGTATCTGCTCGTCGGCGGCGCATACTTCTTTTGGCGCTGGCACTACTTCGGCGCGCTCTTGCCGAACACCTACTCAGCGAAATCGCCGTTTTCACTGGATCAGTTGCCGATCGGCGCAGCCTATGTTGGGGGGTTCGTCAAGAACCCGTTTGTCGTGCTTTCGATTCCGTTTGCATGGCTCGGCGTACACGCCGTGTGGAGACGGTCTCCCGCGGTCGTGGTGTTGTTGGGCGTGCTTCTGTTGATGGTCATCGGTGAGGGCGGAGATGGTTTACCGATGTACCGCTTCCTGGTGCCGGCGGTTCCGCTGCTAGCAGCCCTCATCGCAGTTGGTATCGCGATGTTCTGCGACAGTCGCGATTTCTCGATGTACGTTCCGACGATCGTGACTGCTTCGCTCGTGGTTCTCTCGTTGTTTCCTCTGCACGACGAGCAGTACCAGATTTACCTGTATCAGCGTGATTTGGAGATTCCACGCTGGAGCGCTGCTGGTGCGGCCCTCGCACGGACGCTGCCTCGGGACGCCGTAGTGGCGGCTGTTCCCGTAGGGGCGCTCGGGTGGTACTCCGATCTTCGGGTGCTGGACATGTTGGGCCTGACAGATCCTGTCATCGCCCGGAGCCCGGTCGATCCCGCTGTCAACTGGGCTGGTCACCAGAAGCACAACGGCAAGTACGTTGTCGCACGCCGACCAGCTGCCATCCTGTTGGGCAACATTCTGGTGACGGATTCGCCGGACCCCCCGCATGAGGCTTTGGCGCGCATCACCCCGGCCTTCTTCGCGCGGGAAGGCGACGTACTGGATCAGCCGGAGTTCGGAGCCAATTATCGGCTCGCGACTCTGCCTGTCGGCCAGGGCTGGTTCCTGCACTACTACTTGCGCCGTGACATAGAGGCACCGCAGGGATCAGCGCAGAATCGGCCACACGCCAATTGACGCAACGCTGCCCCACGGAGCGATTCTGTGTGCGCGACCGACGACGAACGACTTCCGCGCGGGCAGCGACGAGTCTTGGGCGCGAGACACCTCAGATGCGCTTGCGCTTTGTGGCCATCCCCTTCCGCCGCGCAAGGATGATAAATACGATTACGACGAACAGAACTCCGGAGACAACGCGAATGGTAGTCGGATCCATCGAAGCACTCTCCTTATATGTACGCGCACCAGGATCGGTGTCGGGTCTGCTGCATCACCGCAGCACTTGCGGTCGAAAGAGGGTGAATGTCAGTTCTGGATTCAGGATCATGTTCAAACTCGAGTTGCCCTGCATTGAGATCTTGTCGGCCACAATGTTGCCCAACGTGAATGCCCCTGCTCCCGAACCGCCACTCATGGTGAGACACGTCGTGTTCGTTCCACAGGTCGCTCCGCTACCGGAGTGAAAATACATGAAGCCCGAGAGCAGGAATTGCCCGCCACCACCCCAGTTCGGGTTTGCGGCCGCCGACCGCTTTTGAAAGAACAAGAAGCCGCGATATCTCCCGCCAGGCGCACCGTACGTCCCGGTGCAAGGGCCGAACAGGATATTCCCGTCGATCACACTTGGAACCTGTGAGGGATTCGCTGGGCCGCTCGGGCATTGCAAAGCACGCGAGGTGACGCCGAGCAGTGTGGCGCCTGTCGGACTGTACGAAACCACGCAGTTGTTGGGGCTGCCCGTTCCGGGGCTGGCGGACGTACACGCGCTGGACTTGCCGGTATTGCTCCCAACCGAAAGTGTGCCGGCACTCGTGTTGAAGTAGAACGTCGCCCCGTTTGTCCCGTCCCCGGCAGCAGTACTCATGCGCATCGTCGTGTTTGATCCCGGTTGCAGCCCCTCTGCGCCCAAGTAATACAAGCCAGGATCAAAAATCGCCGTGCTCGGACTGGTGGAAGCCGGTCCCATGTTCTTCCAGGTGACCCCGCCGTCTATCTGGTTCCCGCCGATCGTCTGGTTCCATGGATTCGGAAGCTGCGCGTTCGTTCCTGAATTGCCGCTGTTCTGGGCTTGAAAAACGTAGCCGCCCGCGTTGTGCTGAGCATTGGTCGGTTGGATCAGCGTTCCTGAGGTGTAGGCGTGAGTCGACTGCCACGCGGGGCCGGCACTTGCAAAGCGGGGGCTTATCAAGCAGGCATTGGCGCCTGGCGCAATGTTGTTGGCGTTCGAGCACGCGGTGTAATTACCGCCGGTGAATTCCACGCAGCCGACGGGGTCAGGGCAGCCATTGACGGCGAAGGGGACCGGCGTCGCTGTGCCCGCCGTTGAAGGCACGCTCGGCGCCGGAACTGCGCCCCATGGATCGCCGCTCGGAATGGCACCGGTAATCCATTTGCCAGTGCTACCCAGGCTGACACCGGGTGGCTTTGTAATAGGTCCTCCCCCCACCGCAAGATCTGCCCCGGTTCCTCCAGGGCCCGCCTGCGAGAGGTCAACCGTTCCAACGCTTACTGCCGTGGCGCTGGTGGAGTTCACCTGAATCGAGCGGTTCGGTCCACCGAATATCTTGATTGACGCAGCACCACCTACTGACAACGCCGCGCTTGATGTCGGATGCATGACCACCAGCGGGATCGGAACGGCAACGGGATTCAAGCCGCACTCGGCTTTCGCGGAAACGTTGAAGGTTCCAGTGGAGGACAGGAGTTTTGCGAACGTCAACGGAACCGGGTCGGTGACTGTGACCTTGATGTAAGGGTTGGTGATAGGACCGGATCCGGGAGGGAGCGATGGAGCACCCTCCACCGTCTCTGGAAAAGTGACCGCAACACTGGATCCCGAATAGCCGTTGAGTGACGCATATCGGCAAACCGCAGAACTGGGTTTGCTGCTGCAGTCGAACGACGAACCGATCCAGGAGAGATCGAGTCCGTAAGTGGTCTCCGCGGCGGGATCAAGCGCCTTCAGGTACAAATCAGCTGCGCCGGCCTGGCACGCCGCATCGGCCGCACCCTGGGCGATTTGACGATGCGTCCAGATCTGCGTGTAATCCGTCGCTAAACCCGTCGCCCCAAGCAGGAAGACGGCGATGAAAACGATGATGACGAGCGAGGCCTGCCCTCGTTCTGACCATGCTCGCCGTGCGACGTTTCGGCGTGAGCCGTTCGCGTCACCGTTCATTGAACGATCATTCTCCCTTCGGCATAGGCGTGCACTGTCGGAGTGTTGATGAACGCACTGAGGTACGGAACGTAGGTATACGTCACCGTCACTCGAACACGGTTTGGTGCGGATGCGTTTCCGTCTGGAAAGGTCACCGAAGTCGTCATCGCGCTGATGTCGTGCAACGCCGTAGAGGCGAAGGCTTCAACCGTTGTTTGTGTGCCGGCCGCGTCTCCTCCGCTGTGCACGATGGAATAACGCACGCCCTCATTGGCCGCGTTGGCTAACACGACGAACGTGAACATGAGCCAGCTCAGCTCGAACACCCAGAACACAACGGTGAAAATCAGCGGGATCATCAACGCCGTTTCAAGGAGACTCTGGCCGTGCTCGTCACGCCAGGGTGGTCGCAGGTGCGGCCGCATACTAGTACAGCGACCTCATGGACGAGTGTCGCTGGAATTGCAGATTCCCAGGCAGGAGCACGCCGAATGCGGTCCCCGGAATGACGGGCGTGACGGTATAGCCGACATCCACGCGATTGAGCACGTACACCGGCGACTCTGGATCGGCGGCAGGCGCGGAAAACGCGAAGGCGGGACCAAACTGATCACACAGCGCGATGCCATTGGCCGGATTCACGCCCTTGGCGCTCGAACAGACGCGCACGGCCACATTGGAAGTTGTCGCGCCGTTGATCGCGCTCGTCACGTTTTCATAAACGAGATTGCTGACGGCCGCCGTTGTCGGCGCGGAAATCGTGCCGGCCGCCGACCCGCCTTGTGACGCAAACTGCACGCCCTGTCGGGATGCCGCCGAAAGGGAGAGCAGGACGAACCAGAAGTAGGCGACGTTAATGAGATTGAAGGCGATCGCCAGCAGTAAGGGCATCGTCACTGCCGTTTCGAGCAGGCTCTGTCCTTCGTCACCGCCCCTGCCGCACCTACGGTGCACTGCGCGGAAAGTTTTCCTATGCCTACGCATGTTCATCTGTGGAACAAATCAACAAACAACTTCTGGAAGCCGAGTATCGCCGGCCCGAGTGTGACGACGAAGATGCTGGGAAAAATGAATACAACCAGCGGGAACAGCAGCTTGGATCCGCTCTTGGCTGCGACTTCTTCCGCCGCCTGTGACCGCCGCGTGCGCAACGCGTCTGCAAACTGGCCGAGAGAGTTCGCGATCGGCGTGCCAAAACGCTCCGTCTGCACGAGCATGCTCACGAGTTGACTCACCGATTCGAGATTCACCCGCTCTGCCATGCTGCGCCAGGCATCCAGGCGCAGCTTTCCGGCACGCTGCTCACGGCTGATGATCTGGAACTCCTCAGCCAACGGTTCCGAGCTCATTCTGATTTCGTCGGCAACTCGCGCCATCGCCTGGTCAATCCCCAAGCCGGCTTCCATACAAATCACGAGCAGGTCGAGCGCCTCTGGCACGGCACGGTCCATGATTTCCTGGCGGCGTTTAATCAAATGCGCGACGGCGAGATCCGGTCCAAAGAAACCGAACATCGTGCCCAACAGAATCGCCATGATCATGTTGCCGCCGAAGAACGTCCCGCCAACGATCCCGATCACCGGCAGGAGCATCTTCGCCGCCGTGTACACCTCGACGTGCTCAGCCTTGCGGAAGCCAGCGAGCGTTAGCCGGTAGGCGATGTCGTCGGAGCCGGAGATCAAGTCGCGAATCGGTTTGACCGCGCCGTTGAGGATGGCCGCCACCTGCGCGAGCCCGCTTTGCGGCGTCTCCGCCCAGATGGGCGCGCCGCCGCGTTTCGATCTCTCCGCAATTTCCGTGAGCCGCGCATCGACGGCTTCTCC